>Ga0209750_1000449_pt1 | contig 20461 bp, 23 predicted proteins | sample YNPBryulayer2012_FD_185813 | JGI IMG/M metagenome (GOLD analysis project Ga0209750, IMG submission 185813) | Anoxygenic and chlorotrophic microbial mat microbial communities from Yellowstone National Park, USA - YNP Bryant MS upper layer 2012... ...
GTGGCATGAGCGGTGCGCGCTTACTTGTAGCGCTCGGCGTTGTCCTTGGTGACCAATTCCGTGCCAGTGTCGATCACCTCTGGGATGCGCTCACCCTTCACCAGCTTGAGCGCGTTCTCCACCCCAAACGCACCCATGTTGTAGGGGTTCTGCGCCACCGTCGCCTCCATCTCGCCGGCTAGGATCGCCGCCGCCGCGTCCGGATTCGCGTCAAACCCAACCACGATTACCTTGTCGTTCACCCCGGCGTTCTTCAACGCCTCCACCGCGCCCAGGGCCATGTTGTCGTTCGACGCAAACAGCCCTTGGATGTCCGGATGCCGCGTCAGGATGTCCTCCATCACCGACGTCGCCTTGGCGCGATCCCACTCCGCCGACAGCTCGGCCACGATGTTCATCCCGCACGCCGTCAGCCCGGCCCGCGCCCCCTCCGCGCGCGCCTTGCCCGTGGATTGCGTGATGATCCCCTGCAGAATCGCCACCTTGCTCCCCTTCGGCAGGTTCTGGCACAGATAGTCCGCCCCCAGCTTTGCCCCCAGCTCGTTGTTCGTGCCGATGAAGGTCGCCCCAGGCAGGTCGCCCTTGGTGTCAATGAACAGCACCTTCACCCCCTGCGCCTGCGCCTTCTCCAGCACCGGCCGCAGCGCCGCCGGGTCGGTCGGCGCGATGGCGATCGCGCTCACCCCCTTTGCTACCTGGTCCTCCACCTGCGCGATCTGCGCCTGCACGTCGCTCTCCGCCGGCGGAGCCAGCACGATCACCTCGACGCCCAGTTCCTTGCCCTTCTCCAGCGCGCCTCGCTCCACAGCGGCCCAGAATGGGTTGCCGCCGCCCGGCCCCTTCATCGAGACCAGGATCCGGACCTTGCTCACGTCCACCGCCGGCGCAGCGCCCGCAGGGGCATAGTTGGCCGCGTTGTCCTTGGTGACCAATTCTGTGCCGGTATCAATCACTTCTGGGATGGTTTCACCCTTCACCAGCTTGAGCGCGTTCTCCACCCCAAACGCACCCATGTTGTAGGGGTTCTGCGCCACCGTCGCCTCCATCTCGCCGGCCAGGATCGCCGCCGCCGCGTCCGGGTTCGCGTCAAACCCAACCACGATTACCTTGTCGTTCACCCCAGCGTTCTTCAACGCCTCCACCGCGCCCAGGGCCATGTTGTCGTTCGACGCAAACAGCCCTTGGATGTCCGGATGCCGCGTCAGGATGTCCTCCATCACCGACGTCGCCTTGGCGCGATCCCACTCCGCCGACAGCTCGGCCACGATGTTCATCCCGCACGCCGTCAGCCCGGCCCGCGCCCCCTCCGCGCGCGCCTTGCCCGTGGATTGCGTGATGATCCCCTGCAGAATCGCCACCTTGCTCCCCTTCGGCAGGTTCTGGCACAGATAGTCCGCCCCCAGCTTTGCCCCCAGCTCGTTGTTCGTGCCGATGAAGGTCGCCCCAGGCAGGTCGCCCTTGGTGTCAATGAACAGCACCTTCACCCCCTGCGCCTGCGCCTTCTCCAGCACCGGCCGCAGCGCCGCCGGGTCGGTCGGCGCGATGGCGATCGCGCTCACCCCCTTTGCTACCTGGTCCTCCACCTGCGCGATCTGCGCCTGCACGTCGCTCTCCGCCGGCGGAGCCAGCACGATCACCTCGACGCCCAGTTCCTTGCCCTTCTCCAGCGCGCCTCGCTCCACAGCGGCCCAGAACGGGTTGCCGCCGCCCGGCCCCTTCATGGAGACCAGGATCTTGACATCCGTGGCCTGGCCTGCGGCAGGCGCGGGCTGGGCCGGCGCAGGTGGTTGAGCCGCCGGCGTCTGGGCCGGCACAGCACAAGCGGACAAAGCCATTGCTGCGATAGCAGACAAACCAACGAACAGCGAGGTTCTTCTTCGAGACATCAGTTGTTCCTCCTACAAAAAACAGTCTTTATGCGACCGAGGCACGCGCCTCGGTAAACGCCAAGCCTTATTCACTGGCGCTGCCGGCGCGCCGCCGGATGACGTCCAGCGAGACCGCCAAGATGATGACCACGCCGATCAACACTTGTTGCCAGAACACCTGGACGTTGTTCAGGTTCAGGATGTTGCGCAGCAGGCCGATGACGAGCACGCCGGCCAGCACGCCCAAGACCGACCCGCGCCCGCCGAAGAAACTGGCGCCGCCAATGATCACCGCCGAGATGGCGTCCAGCTCCGCGCCGATGCCGGCGTTGGGGAAGCCGGAATTGGTGCGGCCAGCTACCAGCAAGCCGGCCAGGCCGGCCATCGCCCCGCATAGCACGTAGGCCAGGATCAACGTGCGATCCACGTTGATGCCGCTCACGCGCGCCGCCTGTGGGTTGCCGCCGATGGCGTAGATATGCCGGCCGGTGCGCGTGTACTGCAAGAAGACGAAGAAGCCAAAGTACAGCAGCGCGACGATGACCAGGCTGACCGGGATCTGCACGTCGCCGATGGGGATGCTGCCGGCACCCCAGAAGCGCACGATCTCCGGCAGGCCGCTCACCGGCACGCCGCCGGAGACCAGGTTGCCCACACCGCGCGCGATGTTCAGCGTGCCGAGCGTGACAATGAACGGGTGTGGCAAGTGGAGTTTGGTCAGGCCAAGGCCATTGATCAACCCGACGGTCATCCCGATCAGGATGGGCAACGGCACTAACAGGAGTGGCGGGAAGCCATCGCGCGCCAGCACCGCCGTGGTCATCATCGCCAGCGCCAACACCGACCCCACCGAGAGGTCAATGCCGGCGGTCAAGATCACCACGAACATGCCGATCGCCAACACAGCGTTGGCGGCATTCTGTCCGGGCAGGTTCGAGAGGTTGCGCCAGGTGAGGAAGACATCCGGCTGGGTGATCGTGCCGATCAAGAGCATGACCAACACCAGGAAGAGGATGCCGAAACGATCAATATAGGGAATCAGGCGCACGCGCAGGCTGCGCTCGCGCGCCGTCATCGGGGCTTCGGAAGTGGTCGTGGTCATCAGTTCAAGTCGAAGATCTTGGCAGCTTGGGCGGCGGGCGAGCGATTGCCCATGATCCAGCCGATCACCTCATTGCGGTTGGTCTCGGCCAGTGGCGCCTCGGCAAAGTTCCGCCCGCGGAAGAGGGCCATGACCCGATCGCAGACGTAGAAGATGTCGTCCAAGCGATGGCTGATCAAGATGACGCCGATGCCATGGTTCTTCAAGTCCTTGATCAAGTCGAGCACCTTGCGCACTTCTTTGACGGCCAGCGCCGCGGTCGGCTCGTCCATGATGACGACCTTGGCATCGAAGGCGGTCGCGCGGGCGATCGCGACGGCCTGGCGCTGGCCGCCGGAGAGCTCCTCGACGCGCTGGCGGACGCTCTTGACCTCGATCTTGAGCTTGTCGAGGTGCTCTTTGGCCCGGCGCAAGCTCTCGGCGTTGTTGATGAACTGAAACGGCCCAAAGCGACGCACCCGTTCGCGGCCAAGGAAGATGTTCTCGTCAATCCGCAGGTTGCCGGCCAGGGCCAGGTCTTGATACACCATCTCGATGCCCATCTCGCGCGCGTCTCGTGGGCTGGAGAAGTGCACCAACTTGCCATCCACAAAGATTTGGCCGGCGTTCGGCGGATACAGGCCGGCCAGGATCTTCATCAATGTGGACTTGCCGGCGCCGTTATCGCCGACCACGCCCAACACCTCGCCGCGATAGAGCTTGAGATATACGTCTTCTAGGGCGGTCACTGCGCCAAAGTACTTGCAGATGCCCCGCGCCTCGATCACCGGTACTTCCCGCTGTTCTTGCGACATGCGACCTACTCCTCTGCGTTCAGATACCCAATCCGCGTAAGAATTGGCGGTTGCGCCATGCGCTCTCCTTCGGCGTGCCCATGCCCGGCAGCACGTCTTGTTCTACGGTGACGTAGCCGCGGTAACCGTGGGCGTCCAGCCAGGCGATCACCTGGTCGAAGGGTACACAACCTTGGCCCAATTCGCAAAACAGCCCATGCCGCACGGCGGTGTGATAGTCCCATTCATCGCGCGCGGCGCGAGCAGCGACTTGTGGTGAGCAGTCTTTGAGATGCACATACCGTATGCGCGGCCAGAACGCTTGTAACCCGCGCATGACCTCCGCTGCGCTGGGGTTGCCGCTGCCAAAGGCATAGTGGCCGGTGTCGAACACCAAGCCCACTGCGCCGGGGTCAGTGAGGGCCAACAAGCGCTCGATCTCGGTGGGCGTCTCGACGAACCCGGCGCAGTGATGATGAAAGACGACGCGCAGGCCGGTCTGCGCCGCGACAGCCCGCGCAATGCGATTCACCCCATCGGCGAAGACGCGCCAGCGCGCCTCATCCAACATCAGCGCTGGGCCGACGCGGCCGGCGTGTTGGGCGCGGATTGGATCGGCGGCGTTGTCATCGCTGAGCACGAGAAAAGGCGGGTAGTCTGGGTCCGCCACGGCTGCCAGCAAGCCGGCTATCCGCACGGCGCGCGCCTCGCCCTCAGCATGGGCGGCTGGGTCGGCGAAGCGCACCGGCACGAACGCGCCGGTCATCGTCAGGGCGCGCTTGCGCAGCTCGGCGCGCAGCATCTCCGGCTCGGTCGGCATGAAGCCCCAGTCGCCCAGCTCGGTGCCGCTGTAGCCCGTCTCAACCATCTCATCCAGCACCTGGGCGAACGGCAAGCGATCCGAGCGGAACCCCTCAAACTCCAGCGTGCCCCACGAGCAGGGCGCATTGCCAACTCGGATGTCGGTGTGCGCGTGCATGGTCAAAAGATCCGCTCCATCGCGCGCATGCGCTCCCAGTCCTGGCGCGCCGCGCGCACCGCCGGCATCTCGCTCACCTCGGCCACCGGCACGTCCCACCAACCGTAGCTCGGCACGCTCTCGTAGCGATCAACTTGCACATACACCACCGTCGTCGTCTCCGTCTGCTTGGCTGCTTGATAGGCAGCGACAAACTCATCGTAGCAATGCGCCTGGAAGACGATCGCGCCCAGGCTGCGCGCGTTGGCGGCCAGGTCCACCGGCAGGGGTTGCACGTCGTCCTTCAGCTCGTCGCCCGGCAGCCGGCCATTGACCGGATACACGTAGCGCGTGCCGAAGCCCTCTTGGCCTAACGCGCGGCTCAAGCTGCCGATGCTCTTGAAGCCCTGGTTATCCACCAGCACGATGATCAGCTTGTAGCCTTCCTGGATCGAGGTGATGATCTCCTGCGCCATCATGAGGTAGCTGCCGTCGCCCACCAGCACGGTGACCTCGCGCTCCGGCGCGGCCATCTTTACGCCAAGCCCGCCGGCGATCTCGTAGCCCATCGTGCTGTAGCCATACTCCAGGTGATAGTGCTTCGGGTGGCGCGCGCGCCACAGCTTGTGCAGGTCACCCGGCAAGCTGCCGGCGGCGTTGACGATCACCCCCTGCGGGTCGCTGAGTGCATTGATCGCGCCGATGATCTCGCCCTGGCTGGGCAGCGGCGCATGGCGGATCGCATAGATGCGATCCACCTCGCGCGCCCAGTCCGCGTGCCACTGCCTGGCCTGCGCCTCGTAGTCCGGCGCAACCCGCCAGCCTTCCAGCGCAGCGGAAAGCTCCTCCAGCGTCGCGCGCGCGTCGCCGACCAGGGCGAGCGCGGAGTGTTTATAGGCATCGAACTCGGCCACGTTGATGTTGATGAAGCACACGCTCGGATCCTGGAAGGCGGTCTTGCTGGCGGTGGTGAAGTCGCTGTACCGGGTGCCGATGCCGATCACCAGGTCGGCCTGGCGCGCACATGCGTTGGCCGCGGGGGTGCCGGTCACCCCCACCGCACCCAGGTTGAGCGGATGGTCAAAGGCCAGGCTGCCTTTGCCGGCCATCGTCTCGCCGACGGGGATGCCGGTGGCGTCCACGAAGCGCCGCAACGCTTCGGTTGCCTCTGAATAAATGACCCCGCCGCCGGCGATGATCATCGGTCGCTTGCTCCGGCGAATCGCCTCCGCTGCGCGGGCCAGCGCCTGGCGATCGGGCCGATTGCGCGGCACGTGCCAGACGCGGTCGCGGAAGAAGCTGGCAGGGTAATCGAACGCCTCGGTTTGCACATCCTGCGGCAGGGCCAGCGTGACCGCGCCGGTCTCCGCCGGGCTGGTCAGGACGCGCATCGCCTCCGGCAAGGCGGTGAGCAACTGATCCGGACGGTTAATGCGGTCCCAGTAGCGGCTGACCGGCTTGAAGCAATCGTTGACGGAGATGTCCTGGCTGTGCTCGCTCTCGAGCTGCTGGAGCACGGGCGCGACGTTGCGGCGGGCGAAGATATCGCCGGGGAGCAGCAGCACAGGCAAGCGGTTGATCGTGGCAGCCGCTGCGCCGGTCACCATGTTGGTCGCGCCAGGACCGATGGAAGAGGTGCAGACCAGCGTCTGTAAGCGGTTCTTCATCTTGGCATAGGCCGCAGCCGTGTGCACCATGGCCTGCTCGTTGCGGGCCAGGTAGTAACGAAAGTCCGGGTTCTCTCGAAGCGCCTGGGCGACGCCGGCGATGTTGCCATGGCCAAAGATGCCGAAACAGCCGGCGAAGAAGGGCTGCACGCGCCCATCGCGTTCCACGAACTGATGCTTCAGGAACTTGATCAGGGCCTGGGCGACGGTCAGGCGAAGCGTGGTCATCTCACTCACCTCCTTGTGCGCGCGTCCTCATAATCCACCTCTCGACTCGACAAACGCCATCGCTTCCGCCAGCGTGGGCATGAAGTTGGCGCAGCCTTGCTTGGTGACCAAGATGGCGCCGCAGGCGTTGGCCAGCCGGGCGCTTCGATACCAGTCCCAGCCATGCACGTAGCCGTAGATCAGGCCGGCGGCGAAGGCATCGCCCGCGCCCAGGACGTTGACCACCTCCACCGGAAAGGCCGGCGCGTCCACAACCGCGCCAGCGAGCAAATACACCTGTGCGCCTTGGGCGCCGCGCTTGCGCACCACCGCTTGCACGCCCCTGGCGAGGATGGCCTGCACCGCCGCCTCGGCATCGCCGGCGACGCGGGCATCGCTGACTTGTGAATGAGAGACGGTCACCTGGCTGAGGTCGGTGAGCGTGGTCGCCTTCAATTCGTCGTCGGTGCCGATCACGATGTCCACGGTGTGAAGGGCGGCGCGAACGGCCACGCCGAAGGCGCGCGGGTCGTGCCACTGGTCAGGCCGAAAGTCCAAGTCCAACACGACGCAAACCCCGTTGCGCCGCGCCAGCTCGGCGGCGAAGAGCGTAGCGCTGCGGGCCGGTTCTTTGGCCAGGTTTGTGCCGGCGAATTGGAAGACCTTACTCTGCGCAATCGGGGCGGCCAGCACGTCGTCAATCGTCAGCTCAGCGTCGGCGCAGTTGTCGCGGTAGTACACCAACGGGAAGCGATCGGGCGGCTCGATGCCCAGCAGCACAGCGCTGGTGCGCCGGCCTGGCTTGCGCGGGATGTAGCGCGTCTCCACCCCTTCTTTGTCCAGGAAGTGCAGGACGAAGTCACCCACCGGGTCAGCGCCCACGGCGGTGAGCAGCGCGCTGCGCAGCCCTAGCCGGCGCGCGCCGACGCTGATGTTGGTGGGCGAGCCGCCCACGAAGGCCGCGAAGCGCGTAATCGCCACAAACGGCGCGCCGATGTCATCGCTGTAGAGGTCTATGGAAGACCGGCCCATGTGGAAGGTGTCGTAAGGCGGCGTCATCGCTCCAGTGGGTAGATCGGCAGGCGAGGGTCTTTGGCGCGATAGGTCTGCTTGACCCACGCGAAGCGCGGGTCTTCGGAATTGGCCAGCGATTGGGCGCTGCCGGCCAGCACGTTTAGGTAATACGTCGTGTATCCCGGCGGGCTGGCCACCGGGTGATAGCCCTCCGGGACCAGCACGATGTCGTTTTGCCGCGCCAGGATGAGGGCGTCAATCGGCGCGCCGGCGCGATGCAAGGGCGATTCCGGGTCGGTGTAGATGCGCTGGTAGGCGTAGCCCTCGGGACGGTCGAACTTGTAGAAATACACCTCCTCCAGGTCGGCCTCGACGACCTGCCCTTGGGCGTCCACCTTGTGGCAGTCGTGCTTGTGCGGCGGATAGCTGCTCCAGTTGCCGCCGGGGGTGTAGACCTCCACCACCACCAAGCGCTGACAGGCGAAGCCAGGCGGGATGATCGTGTTGACCTGGCGGGTGCACTGATCGCCGCCGCGAATCTCCACGACGACGTCCTTCGGCGCGATCAGGCGCGGCGGATAGTCGCGCTCGGCGGATGCCCAGGCCAGCGCGAACTCGGCATCGGTCCTCGCCGTGATCGTGAAGCGCGCACGGCGCGGCAGGTAGAGCGCGAAGGGCAGGCCGGCGAACACCGATTCCCGCCGGCCAACATCTCGCCACGCGCCAACGTTGGAAGAGACATCTACGCTGCCGGAGAGCATGACCACCGCCAGCTCGCGTTCGCCGTTCTCGGAGGTGTGCGTTTGGCCGGCTGAGAGGCGGCGCACTTCCACATGGAGGAATTGCCAACCTGCTTGTTGAGGGGTGACGCGCGTGATAAGCCCAGGCTCACCGTTGCACAGCGGATGAACGACCAAGCGCGCAGCGTCGTATCTCATCGTTATTGACGCGCCTATTATGCGCGCTTTCGCTCCGAAAGCAAATCGCCCTCTTTGGCTTTCGAAACGCCAAAGCCAGGCAAGCTGGGAGCGCTCAGGCGCATTCATCAACCGGGGCGCGGGCCGCTCGCTCGCCATGTTAGCCTGTCATGCTAAGCGAAGCGAAGCATCTAAGCTGCTGCGTTGACTAGGGTGCTGGTCACGCCAAGCGCACGAGGTCACGCGCCGCAGATCTAAATGCCCTTGAGCGCTCGGGGAGTGCTCAACTTTGGTTAGCCATATATACTGCCCCCGAGGAGCATGTTTTCATGACGATCATCATTATCGGGATAGCGGTTGCCGTCCTCCTCATCGCCGCCGGCGGGGTGACGATCTATAAGCGACAGCAGATGGCCGTCCAAACGACGACGTTTGAGGGCAGCAGAACGGACATCAACATCGGAGCAAGCGATGAAGAGGAAGCCAACATCGGGGTCAGCGCGGAAGTTGATTACTTTAAGGGCAAGCAAGGCGAGGCTCAGTTTTACGCCGAGATGAGCACGGCGGAGATGCTCGACCTGGTCAAACAGGGCCGCTGGGACGCGGCTTGGCCATGGGTCATTCTAAACATTGGCGTGCTGATGATGGTCGTGTTCTTGCCGTTGCTGATCGGCACGTTGGCCGGCTGGCCCGAATCTACTCGCTGCCTGGTCGCCGTGCTGTTCATCGCCGGCGCGTTGTTTGCGGCCTGGCCACGCCGAAACAAATAGTGACCGGTGTGGGTGCATCACGATGCGCGCGGGGCGCATCACGATGCGCCTCTACTACTACGCCGGCGCTGGTTGACTGCCTCGTAGATCACGATCGCGGCGCTGGCAGCGACGTTGAGGGAATTGATCCGCCCGAACATTGGGATGCGCACAGCGACATCAGCCTCTTCCAGCCAGCGCGCCGATAGGCCGTATTTCTCCTCACCAACGACGATCGCACAGGGGCGCACGTAGTCGCACGCGATGTAGTCCAGCGCTGGCCGGCCGCGCACGTCATGCGGCGTGGTGGCCACGATAAGGACGCGCTGCGCGCGCAGCCAACGGATGGCCTCGGCGCTGGTGCATTGCGCCACCGGCACGCTGAAGAGCGCCCCCTGTGATGCGCGCACCACGTTTGGGTTGGTCAGATCGGCTTTGGGGTCGCAGAATAAAAAGGCGTCGGCGCCGGCGGCGTCGCAGGTGCGCAACATCGCGCCCAGGTTGCCTGGCTTCTCCACCGCCTCGGCCACCAGCAGCAGGGCCGGCCTGCCCGCCGGCAGGGTGATCCGCTCGAGGTTAAAGTCTGGCCGCGGCACCACCGCCAGCCAGCCATCTGGACCATCACGGTAGGCCATCTTCTCGAAGACCGGCCGGCTCGTCTCGATCACCTGGCAGTTCGCTTCGCGGACGCGCATCAGTAAGCGGTCGTGGGCATCCGGCTGATGGGCCGGCTTAAAGAGTTCGGGGCAGATGAACACCGTCGCCGGTTGCACGCCGCACTCCAGGGCCAACGCGAGCGGGTCGAAGCCCTCAACCAGCATTAAGCCGTCCTCATCGCGCTGGCGCTTGTCGCGCAAGGCAACGACGTGCTTGACGCGCGGGTTGGTCAGGCTGGTGATGCGCACAGCGCTTAGTGTTTGGCCGGCCCGCCGGCGCGCAGCGCTTTGGTCATCGCGGCCAGCGGCCGCAACAGGTCGGGGTTGCGCAGTTGAATCTGCGAGAGGCTGGCGTTGATCAGCGTGTAGAGCAAAGGCATCAGATGCGCTTGCGGATGGAGCAGCCCGAACTTGGCGAAGCTGCTGCGCGGCACCGCGGCGTCGCCACTGAGGGTCTGCCGTATCACCATCCACCGGTCGCGGAAGCACACGATCGCGTCGGGCGTGTGCTCCGGCCGCAGGCTGTCCTGCTCGATCATGGTCTTCATTACCTTCAACAGGTGCTCTGGGCCGGCGGCCTGGTCGGCGAAGATGTAGCCCAAATACGGGTTCAGCTTGTCATCGGAGAGCTGCGCATAGCGCGCGCCGAAGATGCCCAGATGATGAATCGGCGTCACGTCATGAGCAGTGGCCTTCATCCGATGCAACTGCTTAAGCGACGCCACGTTGCCGAGCGCCTCTGCCAACGTCGTTTCATCGAGCGTGGGAACGACCTCGCACATGGCATACACGCCCTCGCAGGGCATCAGCCGGCCGGTGGGCAGGGCGAAGATGGCGTCGAAGATCAGGATGCTATCGGCTTTCGTGGTCACGTCATCCATCGAGAACGCCCGAGCTACTTCCAAGCCATAGCGCAGCGGCAACATCGGGCGCAAGACGTGCGTGATGAAGGCGCACAGCAATCCTTCGCGTGATTCATGTCCAGCGAAGACCTGGCCGGCAGCGATCCGCTCCTCGATCAGCGCGACATGTGCGCGAATAGCATCCAAGATCAACATCGCAACTATGTTTATGGCACGAGCACGTTGGATTGACGTGTGAATCTAGCTCCGCACCAGCTCCGCCTGCCGCAGCGCGTCCAAGTCGCGCGAGCCGGTGCATAGCATCACAGCGCGCAATTGGCCGACGATCACCGCGATCTCATCGGCCACTGCTTGGGCGGAGATCGTGGCAGCGCGGAGGAAGGGGCGCGCCATGCCGAAGATCGTCGCGCCCAATGCCAGGCACTTCGCTCCGTCCACGCCGTTCTTTAGGCCGCCGCTGGCGAAGATGGTCATCCCAGGGGCGGCCTCGCGCACGTAGCGGATTGAGTCGGCGGTGGGGATTCCCCAGTTTGCGAACGCTTCAGCGATCCGGCGCTGCACCTCGTTGTGGGCGCGAAACATCTCCACCTGGCTCCACGATGTGCCGCCTGCGCCGGCCACATCAATCGCGTCCACGCCAGCGCTGGCCAGGTCGCGCGCAGCGCGCGGCGAGATGCCCCATCCCACTTCCTTGGCGACCACAGGGATGCCCTCGGCGTGCAAAGCATGCACCACCCGTTCAATCTTGGTCAACAAGCCTGCCCAATTGTGGTCGCCCTCCGGCTGAAGCACCTCCTGCAGTGGGTTCAGGTGCAAGACCAGCCCATCTGCGCCGATCGCGGCCACCGCTCGGCGGCACTGCTCGGCATCGAAGCCATAATTGAGCTGCACCGCGCCGATATTGGCAAACAGCAGGATGTCCGGGGCGACATCACGCACGCAGAAGGTATCCGCCAGGTCTGGTCTGACGACCGCCACGCGCGTCGAGCCAACCCCCATGGCGACGCCGGCTTCCTGCGCCGCCAGCGCCAGGTTGCGGTTGATCAACCGCGCCTGCTCTGTGCCGCCGGTCATGCAAGAGATCAACAGCGGGGCCTGCAACCGTTTGCTGAATAGCTCCAGCGAGGTGTCAATCTCGCGCCCGTCCAATTCCGGCAAAGCCTGATGCATAAAGCGATAATGCTCTAGCCCGCTGGTGACGCGCGAGGCGACGTCTTCTTCCAGATTAATGCGAATATGCTCGGACTTGCGAGCGGCCAAAATCTGGCCCTCGCCCGCTGCGCCCTGTTCAGGCGACTGGTTGGTATTTCCCATCTTTCAATATCGTAACGAACGTCCCACTTTGGTGTTTCTTAGGGTTGGACCTAGATTAGAATGCCTAACGCATCATCACAGGAGGAAACAGACTGATGTCAGACCAGTCCACATTTGAACGCGTCAAAGCGCTCACCGTCAAATTGCTCGGCGTTGACCCGGACAAGGTCACCATGGATGCTCGCTTTCGTGAAGACCTGGAAGCCGATTCTCTCGATCTCGTCGAACTCATCATGGCCTTTGAGGAGGAGTTTGGCGGCGAAATCTCGGACGAAGATGCCCAGAAGATTACCACGATCGGTGAGGCGGTTGCCTATTTAGAGAAGCGCCAAAGCCAAGGGGCGTAGATCGCACTGGTTCGCAAAAGCTCCCCTGCCTGGGGAGCTTTTTTATCGGCGCTGCGCCGATAAGAAATCATCCACCTCCTGACGGGCGGGGATGCTGGGCTGCGCGCCTGGACGGGTGACCGCGATCGCGGCTGCCGCACAGCCAAACCGCACCGCTTCGCGCAACTCCGCGCCTTCTACGATGCGGGTCACGAAAGCGCCGATGAAGGTATCCCCGGCTGCGACCGTGTCCACAGCCTTCACAGGGAAGGCCGGCACGTGGCCGCGCCAGCCTTCAGCATCCACCCACACCCCAGCCGCACCTAGCGTAACCAATACGTTGCGCGCGCCGCGGGCGCGCAGAGCCTCCGCCGCGCGCGCTGCGCTCGCCACATCGCTGACCTCGCAGCCGGCCAGCCGGGCCGCCTCGTTCTCGTTGGGTATCAGATAATCGCACAGCGCGAGAAACGCATCATCCAGCGGCGCGAACGGCGCGGGATTGAGCACGCTCAGCCGGCCTGCGGCGCGGGCCAGCGTCAGCGCCATCCTCGTAGCCGCCAGCGTGGTCTCCAGTTGCGCGATCACAGCGTCCGACCGGCTCAGCACATCGGCAGCGGCTTGTACGTCGTCCGCAGTCAAGGTGCGGTTGGCGCCGCTGGCGACGACGATCTCGTTTTGGCCGCTGGCGTCGTGCACCAGAATCAACGCCGTGCCGCTGGGCACGCCGGCGCGCTGCCGAACATTCGACGTGTCCACCCCAATCGCGCGCAGGTTGGCCAGCATGGCTTCGCCAAACCCATCTTGACCAACACACCCCAGCATAAAGGCAGGATGCCCCATGCGCGCAACCGCGTAGGCCTGATTCGCCCCCTTGCCGCCACAGGCCGTCTGTAAGTCTTCGCCGTGAATTGCCTCGCCCGGCTCCGGGAAACGCGGAACGCGGACGATCAGGTCCATGTTGAGGCTGCCGACGACGGTGATCATGGTCACTTGCCTGCTGCGCCCTGACGCAGCATGTCATAGAGGTGCTCCAGGCCGGCGCGCATCTCCCGGCTCAGCAAGGCGTATTCCGATGAATCGGGATTTTGCGCGGCCTGCGGCGCATATTTGGCCATTAGGTCAGGAACCAGCGTGCCGACCTCGCTTTGTGGGCGCTGCGCGCGCAGCAGCGCCTTCACCCGCGTCATCGCAACCTTGATGAAGTCCATCGTCGCCTCGGCTGCCTTAACGGGATCGCTCACCGGCCCGCGCCCAGGCACCACTGCGCTCACCAGACGGTTCTTCTTCAACTCGGCCAGCACCTCTAACCAGCGCTCGAACTGGCCCATCGTCAGGTTTGGGGGCTGATCCACAGCCGTGTGGTCGCCGGTGAACACAATCCCTGAGTCGCGGATGGTGACGAAACAGGCATCGGGCGAATAACCACCTTGAAAGGTGATGTCTATGAAGAGCGTGTGCTTTCCTTCAAGGACGATGCCTAATGCGTCGTTCAGCGCCAGGCGCGGCTTGCCCTCCAACCCAGAGGTGGGCAGGCTGACAGGCAACACATCGTAGAAGAGCGATAAGGCCGGCTCCTCCGGCACGACAATCGGGGCAAGCGTCGAGCTGTGGGTCACGACCACGGGCGGATTGAAGGCGTCCACCGCCTCGTTACTCATCCGATCTGAAGCAGTGAAGACCACAGCGCGGATCGGCAGGCGACTCAGTTCGCTGATCTGCTGGCGCCAATTGCGCGCCTCCTCAGCATCGAAGGGGAGGTCAATGCAGACGATGGCATCCTCCCCTATCACACAACCGACGTTCAAGCCGTCTGCGGCCGTGTGATAGAAGATGTTGTCATTCACCTTTTTCATCGGATGCCCATGATTTTATGGGCTGGGTTGGCCTGCGCAAATACGGGGGGTTGCTCAACTTCGGAGTGAGAATCTGACCAAAGGCGCAGATGACTGGCTAGAGAAGAGTGTAAGACCATGCGATCGGTTGACCATCTCGATAGGGCATCAGGCCATGAAATTGGCGTGGGTCCTCGCTGAAGACCAGCGGCAGGAAGTGCCTATCGCCCGGCCACATGGGAATCTCATCGTTGATCACCCGTGTCAGCGGCACCCATTCCAGTGTTCCCTCCCTGTTCTGACGGAGTGGGTGGCCGTTGAAGGCGGTGACCAGGAAGACGAACCCCAGCCAATCCTCGCCGTGCTTGCCAAAGCCCGGCCAGCTGATCGTCCCGCGCAAGCGCATCTCGACCACCTCCAGGCCGGCCTCTTCGCGAATCTCGCGCTTCATGCAGGCGGCCACGTCCTCACCCGGCTCCATCTTGCCGCCCAGGCCGTTGTACTTGCCAAAGGCCTGGTCGTCGGGGCGCGCAGTTCGGTGGATCATCAGCACGGAGCGGCGGTCAGGTGAGAGCACGTATCCGAGTGTGCCGACGATCGGGGTGTACGCCATGTCCTCCGCCCTAGCGCCCCGCCGCGCGAAGTGGGAACTCGAATTTCTTTTGCTTGCTGGCGAGATTCACGGCGGTCAACTTGGTCTCGCCATCGAAGAGCGGGACAAGCAGGGCGTCATCAACGTAAGCCGGCGTCGAGAACAGCCGGCGCACCAGGCCATTCTCCAGCACGCGCTCCGGCGGCACGTAACCATCTGGGTTGGGCGTTGGCCGCCGGTCGAGGCGATAAAGATATGTGTCGCTGGCCACGATATAGATGCTCTCTCCCACCACCACCGGTTGGGCGCGGATCGCGCCGCCTACCTGCGAACGCCAGCGCAGGTTGCCGTTGCGCACATCCAGGGCGTAAAGGCCACCTTTGACATCCCCCACCAGCACGCTGCCGTCCACGACCAGCGGATCGCACCACACCCAGCCGGCCAGCCGCTCCGAGCGCCACACCTGTGCGCCGGTATCCGCGTTGATGGCATAGACGTGCTGGTCAAAGGAACCGATGAAGAGCGTGCCGTCCTGAATCGCCGGCTGTGCGGCGAGCGATGCGCCGGTCGTGAAGGTCCAGAGCAACGCGCCGGTCGCAGCGTCCAATGCGTACAGGTTGTGATCGAGTGATGCCTGATAGACCCTGCCGTTGGTGACCAGCGGGCGCGACCAGAGCTTATTCTTGGCGGTGAACGTCCAAGCCACTTTTGGTTCGCCGTTCTCAAGCTGACTCGGGTCAAGGGCGTAAAGGGTGTGATCGCCGTTTGGCGCGAAGATCAGCTTGCCATCGCTGGCGACGCCGTCTACATACTCGCGCTGGCCGCCGGAGAAGCGCCAGCGCTCGCTGCCATCCTGGGCAGAGAGCGCATACAGGATGTGATGGGGGCGACCGCCGGGATCGACCGTCTCGCCGACGATGATCACATCGCCGAACTTGAGCGGCGGACCGGCGAATGGCCCGCGTGGGCTTTCACTATTCTCGGTGGACGGCGGGAACATCCAGGCCAGCGCCCCGCTGCGCGGATCGAACTTATAAACATGCAGGTTGCTGGACAAGTAGGCCGCGTCCCCCTCAACGGTTAATCCGGGAAAGGAGGTTGGGGGGACTTCTCCGCCACAGGCGCTGAGCAACAGCGCGCCGGCGGCGACCGGCAACGCAAGGCGAAGGTTTAACTTCATGGTCATACATCAGGGCACAGGGTCGTAGCCGCCCGGGTGAAACGGATGGCAGCGCGCGATGCGCTTGAGGCCGAGCCATAGCCCCTTGAGCGCACCGTGCTTGGCAATGGCCTGCAGGGTGTACTCGCTGCACGAAGGGTAGAAGCGACATGAGGGGGGCAGCCCCGGCGAGATGACGAGCTGGTAGAAGCGGATCAGACCGATCAAAACGCGCTCTGGCCAAGGCCGGCGCGCTTGAGGATATGCGGCCAGCGTTACCTCTCGGTAGTCGGCGCCTGAATCAGGCGCGCTTTGTCGAGCAGCCATACCAGTTCATCATATACGTGCATCATGCGCATCTTCGGCTCGGCGAGCGATGGTTGGGCGATCAAGACGATATCCCAGCCGGGTGGCAAGCGGTCGGCCAGCCGGCGCATCGCCTCGCGCAGCAGCCGGCGGGCGCGGTTGCGCTTCACGGCCTTGCCCAGGGCGCGCGAAGTGATGTACCCCACCCGCGTTGGCGCATCGGCCTGCGCGGCGCGGGCGACGCTGAGCGTGCAATAATGCCCTCGCCAGCGCGTCCCCTCGCGGCGCACGCGCTCGAAGTCCGCCGTCCGCTTGAGCGTGCCCAGCATTCATCACGAGGCCCGCTTGCTGCCGGCTGTCCCACGCTTGCTTCGCGCCGGCGAATACACCGCGTTCCAGTTCACTTTCTTCACGTGGTTGTTGGCTTTCACCGTCAGCATTCTGCGGCCTTTGGCCCGCCGCGCAGCCAGCACCTTGCGACCACTCTTGGTCGCCATGCGCGCCCGAAAGCCGTGCACGCGCACGCGGCGGCGCTTCTTCGGTTGATAGGTTCGCTTTGGCATAGTGCGTGCTCCTCTCTTGCTCCCTGGCGCCCACCTTAGGCCCAGGCAACCGGAAACGTAGCCTTGAAATTATAAAAGAGTTCACTTGGGTTGGGTGCGTTCACGAATCGTTTGGCGTGCCATGTCGAGCGAAGCGTCTGAGCGCTCGCCCAACCGAAGCCCAATGGCATCACCAAAGCCACACCTCACCCCATGTCATGCTAGCGCAGCGAAGCATCTAAAATCCCGCCCGACCAAAGCCCCAAGAAGCCACCCATGCCCACCCCCACATTGTCGTGTAGGGGCGTAGCGCTGCTACGCCCCTACTAAAATCCCACCCGACCAAAGACGCCGCGAAGTCACCAAACGCCCTGCCTCGGCAACCCCGCAGCGCTTCAGTCCGGCGCGCGTTTAGGTTCTTCGCTCCGCTCAGACTGACAGGGGGAGGCAGGGTGCTGGTAATCCCGTGCGATGACCACTGGTCACGCTAAGCATACCCGCCCCAAATCGTGAACGCACCCTAGACCGAGAGGAAAGGACAGCGCTTGTTATACTTCGCGCTGTCCGAGTCATGAGTGACGCGCGACCTCCGGACAACCAGGCGCCGCTCCCGTCTGAGCTATACGACGAAGCCTACTTCCTCACCGCTTGCGAAGGCTACGACGAGTTTTTGCGGACTGAGGGCGAGCATCTCTCGCGCCGGCTGCGGCAAGCATTCGCCTTCGCAGCGGTAGAAGCGGGCATGACCGTTCTCGATATCGGCTGTGGACGCGGCGAAATTGTGCGGCACGTCGCCCGCATTGGCGCGCGCGCCTTTGGCATTGACTATGCCCAGGCTGCCGTGCGGCTCTCGCAACGCACCATGCACAACGAGTCTGGCATCTATGGCATTGCCCGCGCCAACGCGCGTCATTTGCCCTTTGTAGATGGCCGATTCGACCGCGTCCTGATGTTCGACGTAGTAGAGCACCTACAGCCGTGGGAACTGGAGGTCACCCTTCAGGAGGCGAGGCGCGTGCTCAAGCCGGGTGGGAAGATCGTCATCCATACCGCGCCCAACCGCTGGTACGACGTGTATGCCTATCCGCTGGTGCGCACCGTCCGCACCATGATGGGGCAGGGAAAGCACTACCCTAGAAATCCGCGCGCATTGAACGTGGCCGTCAATACGGCGGTCCACGTGAATGAGCAGGACATGCTGCGGTTGCGCCGTCACCTTCAGCGCGCCGGCTTCAAGGAAGTGCGCGTTTGGCTGGACACTCCCCCCCAAAATCGCCAGGAGAGCGCGCTGATGGCTGCGCTGCGTCACATTGCCTTTCATTGGGTGCCGTTTGCCTGGTTCTTCCAGCGCGAGGTGTTTGCTGTAGCCCGGAGATAGTCATGTCAAAAAAATCACGTCGCCAACGAACCCCTAACCTGCCGCCAGAAGCTTTCCAAGTGCCCGTCGCCAAACCCAAATCGTTGACCACGTCGGACGGCGAAGTGGCTGCGCCCACGCGACAAGCGCCGATGGTCGCGCCGGCTGCTGCTGACTTGCGCCGCGAATATGGCGATGTGCTCAGTGATCTGAAGCTCACCACGCTGATCTTCCTTGCACTGGTCGCAGTGATGGTCGTCCTGTCGTTCTTCGTGGTCTGAACCGCCCTCGCCCGTCCAGATGCGATGCAGCCGACGGCAGCGGTCATTCTTAAATCCGGCCGCGACCGGTCAGTTCGTCAGCGCCATCCGCGTTTGTTCGCCAGCGCGATCAAGCAGATTGATGGCCGGCCGCGCGATGGTGATGTTGTGGACGTGGTGGACAACAAGGGCGAATGGCTGGCGCGCGGGATCATCAACCAACAGGCGCAAATCGCAGTTCGCTTGCTCACCTGGCAGGCCGAAGAAGCGATTGACGAATCCTTCTGGCAACGGCGGGTGCAGGCCGCGGTTGCGCGCCGGCAGCGCGACCCGGCCTTGCGGCGCACCAACGCGATCCGCTGGGTCTTCGGCGAAAGCGATGGCCTGCCAGGGCTGATCGCCGATGATTACGCCGGCTACCTGACGCTCGAACTCTCTTCGCTTCTGGCCTGGCGGGCCTTGCCGGTCCTTAAAGCAGCCCTGGTCCAGGCCCTATCCCCCGTTCAAGTCATCTGCCGGATGGACGAGGAGCGCCTGCGCCATGAGTTTGGCGGGACGGTGCCGCGCGCTGTTCATGAGGCGTTAAATGGGCCGGCTCCGCAGGCGCTGGTGGAGATCGAAGAGTATGGGGCGCGCTTCCTGGTTAGGCCGGCCGGTGGGCAAAAGACCGGCTTTTATCTAGACCAGCGCGAGAATCGCATCCGGGTTGCGGCCTATTGCCAAGGGGCGAGCGTGCTCAACGCCTTCTCATATACTGGCGGCTTTGGCATCCATGCGCTGCGCAGTGGGGCATCGCGCGTCCTGAACGTAGATTCCAGCGCCGAGGCGCTCAGGCTGGCCGAGCAGAACTTCGCGCTCAACGCCGCAGCCGAGCTGCGCGACCGCTACACATGCGCTGAGGCCGATGTGTTCGCGATGCTGCGCGCGCTATACCAGCAGGGCGCGCGCTTCGACGTCGTCATCCTCGATCCGCCCAAGTTCGCCCATCACCCCGATCAGGTCAACCGGGCTGCCCGCGCCTACAAAGACCTCAATCGCGTGGCCTTGGGCCTCATCAATCCAGGTGGGATACTGGCCACATTCTCGTGCAGTGGGGTGGTGGATGCTTTGCTCTTCCAGAAGATCGTCTTCAGCGCAGCGCTAGACGCTGGGCGCGAAGCGCGGGTTATCGAGCGCCTGACGCAGGCCGGCGATCACCCCGTTCTATTGACCTTCCCGGAGTCTGAGTACCTGAAAGGGTTGATCTGTCGCGTGGAGTGATGAGAGCGCCCAGCCTGTTTGCCTCGTTTCGCTTTGCCTTTAGCGGGATCGTCTATGCATTCCGCACCCAACGCAACCTCAAGGTGCATCTTGGGATCACCGCGGCTGTCGTCATTGTCGGCCTATGGCTGCGCCTGCCGATGGAGCGCTGGGCAGCCTTGGCCGTGACAATTGGGCTGGTCTTTCAGGCCGAGCTGTTTAACACGGCCCTGGAGGCGATCGTGGATCATGTCTCACCTGACTTTAGCCCGCTAGCCAAGGTGGCCAAGGATTGCGCAGCCGGCGCGGTCTTCCTCAGTGCGGCGTGCGCAGTGGTCGTCGGGCTGCTGATCCTCGGCCCGCCGCTGCTTGAGGTGCTGGCTGCGATCTTCATCGGTGCAAACATAAATTGAGCATCCTCGCCTACCTCGGGTATAGATCGCTCGCCCGTCATACCAGTCCGTCACGCTGTAGGGGGCGTAGCAGTGCTACGCCCCCCGCGGTTGTAGCGGTGCTACGCCCCCGGCGAAGTCACCAAACGCCCCGCCTCAACAACCCCGCAGCGCATCGCTCAGAGTGACAGGGAGCGGGATCCTGGTGACCCTCGTGCGCTCGCGCCGAGCATACTCGCTCCAAATCACGGATGCAGCCACTTAATCCGAACTCACGTATTCTTACATATCCTCTGCGCTCTCTGCGCCCCTGCGGTTTAAATATCAGTGAGCCAAGTCATCCCAAAGTTGAGCACTCCCCTCGCGTG
>Ga0209750_1000476_pt1 | contig 19831 bp, 22 predicted proteins | sample YNPBryulayer2012_FD_185813 | JGI IMG/M metagenome (GOLD analysis project Ga0209750, IMG submission 185813) | Anoxygenic and chlorotrophic microbial mat microbial communities from Yellowstone National Park, USA - YNP Bryant MS upper layer 2012... ...
GGGGATAATGGATCAAGATTCCTGGTTAGAAGTCTCCCTCACGGTAAATGGTGAATTAGCCGAAGCGGTTGCCGAAGTACTTGGGCGTTTCGCGCCGAACGGTGTGGCAATGGAAATGGAGGTCAGCGGCTTTAAAGCTGATGGAGAGGGTATCCCAAGTGGGGATGTGCGCGTGTGTGCTTACCTGCCGGTGGATGAAACCCTGGAAGAAAAGCGCAACCAACTTGAACAGGCCTTGTGGTATCTGGGGCGCATTCAACCCTTACCTGAGCCGGCCTACCGAACGCTACAAGAGACCGATTGGTCAGAAGCCTGGAAGAAACACTATCATCCTATCCTGATTGGGGAGCGATTGGTCATTGTACCGGCCTGGCTGGAAAATCCTGCTCCCCAGCGTATTGCCATCACATTAGACCCCGGCATGGCTTTCGGTACTGGCACTCATCCAAGCACGCAACTATGCCTGGAATGTTTGGAATGGCTTCTCTCCCCCTGTAAAGATGATGCCCCGAAATATCAAACATTCATCGACGTTGGTTGCGGATCTGGCATTCTTTCCATTGCTGCCGTCAAACTGGGCGTGCAACATGCCCTAGCAGTGGATGTAGATGCCATTGCCGTGCGTTCCAGCCTTGAAAACGCCCAGGTCAATAACGTAGCCAACCGCATTGAAGTTGGGTTAGGTTCGGTTGAAGAGATCCATCGAGGGTTATTTTCGTTTGATCAAGCTGATCTTGTTGTTGCCAACATCCTTGCCCCGGTTATTCTGGAGCTATTCGAAAAAGGCTTAACCGATCTGGTCAAGCCAAACGGAGCCCTGATCCTTAGTGGTATCCTGAGAGAACAAAGATCTGAAATCGAAGACACACTGAAGCGGAAAGGGTTTCAGCAAATCGTCTGTCGTCAACAGGGGGATTGGGTAGCGTTGTTAGCAAGGAGATAAAGTAAGGGGCTTTCTCAGAACGAGGATCGTGATGAACTGGGGATGTTTGGTATAATACGTAAAGGCAAGTTTCATAAAGTTATTGAGCATCTTCTGATCCCCATGGAAAAACCCCCTAACCAAACGATCCCCCCACCGAATCCGATTACAACCCGAAGACATCGCCGCGAAAGCCTTGTACAAATATTTCTGCCTTTTGTTGGGGGAGGTCTTCTTATAACTGCGCTGGCTTTTCTCCTGGGACAAGCAACCTCCTTCAATACCACCCAAGGGGCGGAAATTGCCCTAATCGGCCTAATCCTCCCAACCCTGCTCTTTGGGTTGATCTTTTTTGTCATCACCATCGGCTTGATTGTTGGTCTGACAAGACTAATCCGAATATTACCGCTCTACACCCGCCAGATGCAGGATTTTTTTAACCGCGTCAGTAAACAAACCAGGCGGGTCGCGGATGGCAGCGTGGAGCCGATTCTTCGTCTGCAGGCGTGGTTAGCAATTCTGCGACGGTTGCGACGCGGCGGCTTTCACTAAACCTCATCATCAACCGGGAGTCAATTATGGAAACCAAAAGCTGGAAAACCAAAACGTTAATCCTCGGTGGACTAATCGGCGCGCTCGTCGGACTCAGTGCAGCATATCTCCTCGTTCAACGCGCCGAAAAGGAACATGGCCGATTGCAAATGAACGCCGGTGAAGGGATCAAATTGGGATTACTGGTTTTAGGGCTACTGCGTCAGGTAGCCCAGTTGGGAGAAGGTTCGTGAGCGATCTTGAGGAGCTAACGCAAGCCAAATGCATTCCCTGCCGCCGGGGAGATCCACCCCTAACCCAGGCTGAAGTCGATTCCTTGAAGGGTCTTCTACCACACTGGGAGGTAATCGAAACGGAGGGTGTTCTGACACTACAACGCGTCTATAAATTCAAGAATTTCGCTCAAGCGCTGGATTTTACCAACCGTGTTGGAGCAATTGCCGAAGAACAAGATCACCATCCAACGCTGCTGACCGAATGGGGAAAAGTCACCGTCAGATGGTGGACGCACGCGGTTGGAGGTTTACACCGCAACGACTTTATCATGGCAGCAAAAACCGACCAGATTTATCAAAACACCCAAACCGAAACAGCAACTTGAGGCTTCAGCAGCAGGAGGCCTACTGAAGTCAAAAGCAAGCCGAAGCGCGATTTCGGCTTGCTTTTTTCAAAGTCATTACAGAGCAACTTATCTCTGGTGAAAGAGCTCAAGCAGCAAGAATCATCTAGTTCGAATTCAAAAATATGATAAAATACATACCGCCCACCGGGCTAATCAGGATGGGGCGTGGTGCAATGGCAGCACAGCAGACTTTGGATCTGTTTATCCTGGTTCGAATCCGGGCGCCCCAGCCTCTAACTCTTTCAACAAGTGGGCAAGAACCACAAAAAATGGCTCCCCGCTCCTTTTTGATAACTCACTCAAATTCGATCAGGGTTGGAATTGGGTCGCTTTCCCTATCAATCAGCCAAAAAGAGGTACAAATCTATGAAACTTGGAGCAATTATCTTAGCCGCTGGTAAAAGCACGCGGATGAAGACGGCTATCCCAAAGGTCTTGCACCGTTTAGCAGGTAAACCAATGATTGAATACGTCTTAGAGGCGGTGGAACCCCTGAGCAGTCTCCCCCCCGTGGTTGTGATTGGTTATCAGGGGGATGAAGTCAAAAAAGCGATTAGTGAACGGGCACAATTTGCCTTTCAAGAGCCGCAGATTGGAACTGCTCACGCCGTTCAACAAGCTCAACCGCTCCTAGAAGGTAAAGTCGATGCGGTTCTGATCACTTATGCCGACATGCCCCTCATCACTCGCCAGACTCTGCTCAATCTGTATAAATTACAACAACACAATCCCGGTCCCCTATCGCTGTTGACCCTGCAATCTGAAAACGCGCGTGGGTTTGGACGTCTCTTGCGTGACCACAACGGACGGGTACAAGCTATCGTCGAAGAAGCCGTTGCTTCTCCTGAACAACTGGCTATTCAAGAGTTAAACGTTGGCATCTATTGCGTTCAAGCAGATTGGTTGTGGAAAGCCCTGCCGCACATTCCCCTCTCCCCCAAAGGCGAATATTTCCTGACCGATATTGTGGAGCTGGCAGTGAGGGATGGATTCGAGGTAAAGACATTGAGTCTTGCTGATCCAACTGAAGCCATTGGGATCAACCAACGTGTTCACCTCGCCGAAGCCGAAGCTGTCCTGCGCCAACGGATCAATACCTACTGGATGCTTGAAGGAGTAACTTTGCTGGATCCTGAAAGCACATACATTGAGGCAGAGGTCACCCTTGGTCAAGATACGGTAATCTATCCCAATACCTATTTGCAAGGGAAGTCGGTTATCGGAGAGGGTTGTACGATTGGCCCCAACACGATAATCCGCGACTCACAGATCGGTGCAGGCTGCCAAATCTTTTTCTCTGTGGTAGAAAAAGCGATTCTCGAAGAGAATGTCGATGTTGGCCCCTATGCTCACCTGCGCAAGGGAGCGCACCTGGCAAAAGGTGTACATATGGGCAATTTCGGCGAGGTCAAAAACTCGTATCTTGGACCTGGCACCAAAATGGGGCATTTTTCCTATATTGGCGACGCTACCATTGGTGAAGGGGTCAACATTGGCGCCGGAACAATTACCTGTAACTACGATGGGGAAAAGAAAAACCCGACCGAAATCGGGGAGGGAGTTTTCATTGGCAGCGACACCATGCTGGTAGCCCCCGTCAAAGTCGGAAAAGGTGCTCGAACCGGCGCTGGAGCAGTGGTTACCAGGGATATTCCACCCTATAGCCTGGCAGTTGGTGTTCCAGCGCGGGTGATTCGTAAGCTAAACGAAGGGGATGGATAATGTGAGCCTCTGGATCATCCTGCTGGTCCTGCATGTCATCAATTTACTCATATTGGCAACCCAAACGATTTTTGGCAATCCCTTTCGGGCATGGGATGCCGTCGAGGTTTCAGTCAGTGATGGGCAAGCTAAGGGTTTCCCCACAAAGGGAGAGCGCGTTACTGCATTGCAAGGCGGGTTGACTGCTCTGCGCGCCTTTTTCTGGGTAGGTATCGGGGTAATCCTTTACCTGCTATCACTCAATGTCGGTCTCTGGCAAACAGTATTTTTCGTATCCGTATTGGTTGGATTAATCGTGAGTGAATGGGTCACTCAAACCCTGATTAATGCCACGGCTGAGTTCTGGGAAAAGCGCTTGCAACCTTTTGCCCACCTGATTGCAGTTATCTTTTCCCCCCTGTTGACCATCGTTTTTCGCCTCGTTCAAAACATTGTTCCTCCCCATCCGCCAACCTCCTCCCAGGAAATGGCCGAGGAATTAATGGAGTGGGTGGATGTTGCTCAAGAGCAAGGTGATATCGGCACAGAACAGGGACGTTTGCTCCATTCGATTTTAGAGTTAAGCGACACAGTGGCGCGTGAGATCATGGTGCCGCGAGTGGATATTGTTGCCCTTGAGCAAGAAATGAGCCTCGACGAGGCAGCCCGCGTTTTTATTGCTTCGGGACATTCGCGCTTGCCCTTATACGAAGGAACTATTGATCAAATTCGCGGCCTCATCTACGCGAAGGACTTACTACGCTTCTGGGTGGAAAAACGGGCCGATACCCCTTTGAGCCGTCTGGCTCGGCCAGCCTATTTTATCCCCGAAGCTAAACGGATTGATGAGCTACTAAACGAAATGCAACAACGCCGGGTGCACCTCGCCATTGTTGTGGATGAATATGGCGGCGTCGCCGGCCTGGTTACCCTGGAGGATATCATTGAGGAAATTCTTGGCGAAATTCAGGATGAATATGACCAGGCTGAAGAATTACCTTTTCAGGAATTAGGGGGAGGGGAATATCTCTTTCAGGGTAAAATCGACCTTGGAGATTTTAACGAGATCATGGCAACCGAATTACCCAAAGAGGAAGCAGATACTTTAGGTGGTTTCATTTTGCAACAATTGGGGCGTTTGCCTTCTGCGGGTGAAAAGTTGTGCATCAATCATCTTGAACTCATCGTTGAGCAAGTGAGCGGGCGACGAATTCGCAAAGTGCGAGCACGCCGCCTCGATGGGGAATGCAATCTGGAGGAACAGAATGTTAACGGATGAACTACGCGAGAAATTGATTGAGAGTGCCCTGGAGGCGCGCCGCTGGGCATATGCGCCATATTCTGGCTACCCGGTTGGAGCAGCGTTATTAACTGCCTCAGGACGCATCTATGACGGAGTAAATATCGAGAATGCTTCGTATCCCAATACCATTTGTGCTGAGCGGGTAGCGGTCTTCAAAGCAGTCTCTGAAGGCGAACGAGAGTTTATAGCCATTGCGGTCGTCACTTCCAATGCTGGCGCTCCTTGTGGCGCATGTCGGCAAGTGCTCTCCGAGTTTGGTTTGGATACGATTGTGCTCATTGCCGATGAGCAGCGCAACATCGTCGTGCAAACAACGGTGCGCGAATTGCTTCCCCGAGCTTTTGGAATGGAAAAGGTGATAAAGGAGAAAAATTCGCTTTAGCTTGCAGGAATTTCGCCAGCCGGTTCGATTTGCTCGCCTCGGTCGGTAATTAAACCAATCCCGAATGCCTTGGCTGCTTCATAGGAGCTGGGATCTGCTCGCATGCCGTATACGTACACCAGATACGGTCCTTCAAAGCCATTCTCAGCCAGTCGCCGCCGCAACCCCTCAGAACGCATCGCCTGTGCCCACCTTTCCACCACACTGTAGCCTAGTCTCGTTTTCGCTTCTAATACCGCAGTCAGTCTTCGCCCCGCTCCATCCTGAACCGTGTAAATCACATCGATCTCGCTGTTCAGGTGAAGGTTGAACGGCCCGCTCAGTATTTCATACCCTTTATGGCGCAAGACATACCCCAACATGTCAGCCGCTTCCTGTTCGGTCGAAACCCCAATGCGCTCATCAAGACGAGCAAGCTTCGACCAGGTTTTTTCCTGCGCTTCGGCAAGTTTTTCCATGGCGATTTCCAATCGCCCAACCCGTTCTTCCGTCCGCCGCTGCGCTTCAGCTAGCTCTTCTACTCGCTGTTCCGTGCGCCGCTGCGCTTCAGCCAGCTCTGCCAGGGCAATCTCCAATCGCCCAACCCGCTCTTCCGTGCGCCGCTGCGCTTCAGCTAGCTCTTCTACTCGCTCTTCCGTGCGCCGCTGCGCTTCAGCCAGCTCTGCCAGGGCAATCTCCAACCGTCCAACCCGCTCTTCCGTCCGCCGCTGCGCTTCAGCTAGCTCTTCTACTCGCTCTTCCGTGCGCCGCTGCGCTTCAGCCAGCTCTTCAACCCGCTGTTCCGTGCGCCGCTGCGCTTCAGCAAGTTGTTCGATCCGCTCTTCGGTGCGTTTCTGGGCTTCAGCAAGATTTTCAACCGCGATGGTTAAGTCCGCTACCTTGACAATGAGTTCCCGAACTGCCTTCAACAAGTTATACTCTTCATCCGGCAAAATGGCACGCCGAAATTCTGTCTGCAACTCATTGTCGCTGACAATCCGCTGAATTAAAGCCCGAATCTCATCTGTTGATAACATCGTTTTTATTATATCATGCTATCATCGCTGCTGCCTCTTAGGGGAGAAATCGAATCTCCTGGGTCTTTAGCAAACTTTTGTCTCCGCTTACGGTTCAAATTTTCCACCAACGTCCTTAGCCGCTCGCCGCCAATCCACACCATAAAGGCGTAGATGATCCGATGCCAGTGTTTCAGGGCATAAGGCGGATCGAAATAGAGCGCTTTGGCATAATTGCGCAAGGCAAGCGCAGGTTGCGTGCCATCTAGGTAATAGCGTGCCTTCAGGCGATACAGGCCTCCTAAAACCTTGCGGCGATCCGCGGCTATCTTTGGGGCTAAAGATGGCTGAGTCAGCGCCCATTCATACAGGCGTTGAATCTCTTCGCTAAAATGCACTGCCTGGGCAACGTTTTTAGCTTGCTGATGCTGGCGGGCGGCTGCCCACACAGAGGATACATGCCGAGAGCGGCTATTGGCGGCAACTCGAATCCATAAATGGTGATCCAGCATATAGTGATAATTCTCATCCAGATAACCAACTTCCTCGACCACCGAACGACGCAAGAAGACCGCCGGTTGACAAATTACCCGGAAACGCAAAAAGTCTCTCAAACCCCAATCCCCAAATGACCAGCGGTTGATTGGTCTGCCTGTTTCATTTACAGCGATTGCATCCCCAAACACCATCCCCAGGGTTGAATCTTCCTGGAACACCCGAACAGCCTGGGCTATTGCGCCGGGTAAGTATTGGTCATCCGAATTCAGCCAGGCAACGATTTCCCCCTTTGCCCTGCGCAATCCCTTGTTGATCGCTTCAGCCTGACCATGATCCTTTTCGGAAACCCAATAAGTTAGGTAGGACTGATACTGTTGAATAATCATCTGGCTGCCATCGCTCGAATCACCATCGATAATGATGTACTCCAAATCGAACAAATCCCTAAGAGCAGCCTGACGAATAACCGATTGGATCGTGTCTTCTAAGTAGGCAGCCTGATTATACGAAGGGGTGATAATACTAACCAGCGGACGTGGGCACATGTTATTGCAACGGATGAGTCAAGTCGAATATCAGATATCCCTTTCCTTCTGCTATCAGGGGATAATTTTCAGTGAGAGCCTTTTTTAGGTCTTTCTGGGCTTCAAATTGATTCAGAGCGGTCACCAAAAAATAATCCATCCCCTCGAGACGATTCGTAAAAGTGGTCTCAAAGTCCTTTTCGCGTCCCCGTAAGGCAGCTAGCTCCTGTTCACCGCTCGTCTGCCATAGGGTCACCTTTCGCCAACCATAATACATCAACGGATAGCCGTAACTCTGGGTCAAGGCAATGATGCGCCCCTCGGCTGGCAACAACGCACCGATTTTCGCCCAATATTGCGGTGCGGCGCGATTATCTTCGGCACGGGCGGTCGTTATGCTGATCCAGGCTGGATAAGCCACAAGCAAGAGTACCCAAAAGGCGAAACTCAGACGCCAGAACCCCTTAATATCCTTCAGCCGTTCGAGCAAAACTTCTGCCACAGGTGCCAGCGAGAGCGCCAAAATTGGCACAAGCTGGATGGAATAATAGCTATGTGTGTACATCTGATAGGGAACGGTTAGTCCGTAAATGAAATAGCCAATCCACCAACCCACCAAGAGCGAACGGAAGCGTGGGGAGGCTAACCAGAGACCCAAAAACCCCAAAACAATTGAGGCGAATCCTACTAAATCGCTGAGAAAAGATAACCAGCGCACATAGAAGGCTGGCTCTTTTAGAAGGTAAGCCAGCGAGAGTGTCCAGTTTTCAAGATAAGCCCCAATATTTCCCTGTCGATTGGGGAAATAATATGCAAAGGGAATTGCTGCCATGATGAGAGCCATTGCCCATAATTGGGGATTTTTGATGATCTGTCTAAATTTGTAGCCGCCCAAAACCACCGAGACTGTGCTCGCAGCAACGATATAGCCCGCAACCGGCTTGGTCAACACCGCCATCCCCGCTGCAACGGCAGCAAAGATCGCCCACTGCCAGGTAGGGGTTTCCTGCCAGCGCACGAGAGCATACCCAGTCACTACGATCCACATGCTCATCGCTGGGTCGGGCTGAAACGCCCGACTTACCTGGACGGCAAAAGGCAGGAGAAGCATATAGCCCAGAGAAAATAATGCTGCTAAAGGAGTGGTAAACCGCCTGGCAAGTAGAAAAAGAAAAAACGCTCCAATTAACCAAAATAAAATGCTATAAGCACGTCCTACCCAAAGCTGTTCCTCGCCGAGAAGGCGGTAGGTGTAAGCTGTGAGCGTCTCTAAGATCGGCGCTTCAAAACGGCCGGTAGAGCGGGCAAGGGAAATAGCCAAGTCTCGTTTGTTCACCTCTGCGTTGGGGAGGATTTGATAGTAGATACTGCGCGCAATGATGGCACCGCGCAACTGGCGGGAGGGATGGTAATCCAAGGGTGGATCGGTAAGATCATAAAATCTTAGCAAGGCTCCAAAAATCAGCAGGAAAAAAACAAGTAAATACTCAATCGATAAATTCCGTTTCATTATGTTCATCGGCTGAGCCCGTTAGGGGGAATAAAATAGATTGTGGCGATATTGTCCTCTTCGGTTACAACGAATTTCTCAATCATAGCGCGGGATGGGGTGTCGGATTTCAGGAAATGAAAAATTATCAGATAAGCTGGCTGCTCAGTGATCATTCGGTTCTCCGAAGTCAATTCTGCAAAATAATATCCGGTTTCTCCAGTCCACAGGTACATTGTTGATAGAGAATTGCTATAGAGCTTATTCGTTTCAAGAGTCTGGAGGGTCTGGATCACCTGGGATTCGTGCCATCGCCGGTTAGCGACCCCAAGCCCTTGTTTGTGAAGGGTCTGGAGACGAGATACACTCTCGTTTGTGTAATAGAAAAGCAACAGGAGAGCCATCCCGATACCGATCACTTTCCCTAACCATTTTCGACTTCTCCACAAGAAGCTCAGAAACGCAGAAATGAGGATAATTACCGATAGTTGCGTCGGGATAAGCATTCGCTCGGTAAAACCGATCATCGGATCAAAAAACAATTTACTCAAAATGACAAAGGGCACATAAAGAATGCTAAAAAGAATATAGAGAGCCACCAAAGGTATGGGGCGAAGAGCTTGAATGGGTGAAATCTTCCTTTTCTTTGCTTCATACAACCACCAAGCCAAGACAAAAAGGAAAAATAATCCTGCGCCGATCACCAGCCATTTTTCTCGCCCATAAATGACTCTACCGGGCAACAGCCATCCCATCAGAGTGTGAATGATCGAGAGCCAGTTTTTCATTCCGAGTGGCGTCAACGTCAACTGACGGTTTAGGAATTGATTCTCGATTTGGAAATTTCTGAACGTCCAGAGCAACATGGGCACACCGCAGATCAACATGGTCAGCCCAAGGTTGATCAGCAAAGATTTCCATCCCGGTTGTCTAAGTATGGTTAAGATCAGCACTAGCGTGATGATAGCCACAACGCCAATGTAGCGGGTCAGCCAGGCAATAGCTAAACAAAAAAGCGCAAGTATCAAGTAAAGCCGTCGGTCGGTTTTATAAAAGACGTTAACCAGCAAAAACCCACTTAGGATCAGAGTAAGAAAGAAAGGTTCGCTCATTGCCCAGGCATGGCGCTCCAACAGAGGCGCTGAGAAAAGAGTTAAAAGGCTGGCAAATAAACCGCTCCAGGGAGAATGAGTAATTCTTAAGGTCGTTATTCCCACCAGGATAATCGACAGGCTAAACAGAAAGGCATGAAAATAGCGCACCGTGATATAAGCATCCCATCCTACCCATTCGAAGGCGGCTAAAACGACCGAAAAGGCAGGTGGATAATGCGTAAGCGGAATCAGAGAATTCCCTGAACCAGGATACGCCAGAATGCCTTTCTGAGCCAGATTGCGCGCCGTGCCGATATATTGATAAGAATCGGCCACCCAACCGGCTCCCCAAACCGTTGCATAGAGCACCATCCAAAAGCCAACGGAGGCGAGGAGCAAAAATCCCATAGCAAAGAAAATCAGCCTTGGAGAAAGTTTACGATGGGAGTTCTGCATTGAACAGATTCTTGGTTTTAACCAAAAAGCCGATCATAGTTCACCTTTGGGAAAACCTGTAATTTCCCGCCAATGGTAGCATCCAGCACTTCCCTTCCGGCCGCTTCAAAGGCTTGCTTTGCCAGGCGATAGGCACGCTCTGAAGTCTCCAGGTCTGGCAATTGCCAGCGAAAGCCTTTGCCGAAATAATTGGCGTGAAAGTGATCCCTGTCTTCCCCTTGGGAAATGACGGTCGTGTTTGGCTTCCCCTGGGTCGAAAAATTGTGATCAACGCCGACGAGAATCACTTGCTGAAAGCCCATATAGAAAGCAAGTTGTAAAGCCACATAGGTTACCGTTGCTCCTTCCCATAAGCGATGGCGCGCATCGATAGCAAATTTCGGGCCTGTGTAGGTCGTGTGGAGAAAGATCGTCCGCTCATCTGGAGGGCTGGTGAAAAAACGGCGCGAACGCCAGGAAAGAAATTTTGGCATAGGGAGCGATAAAATATCCGCCAGACATTGTTCAATGACCAGATCATTGATCGCCACATAGTAGGTGGTAACAAAACCGATCTGATCAAAGGCGAGATAGATGCGATTCATGCCAAAGGTAATCTCATCTTTCAGCCTGGTCAGGTCGGTTTGCTTTAAGCTGGGTCCATTGCCGATAATAAAACAGCGCTGCCCCTGATGGCGTTGGGCATAACCTTCCAGGACACGCTTGCTTTGTCGACGCCAGGGATGAAAGGTAGCGGCAGGATACTGCGCGGCGCGTCCTAAAGCGTAACGCATCCGACTAAGAGGACGCCATATCGCAGGAGGAAACAAACGTTTGAAGGGAGGAATGTAGGTACCCATTTATTCTGTGCTGAGGCGAGCAGTTGCGCCGCCATCGACGATTAAAGCCTGCCCGGTCATAAAAGAAGATTGAGTCTCATCGGCAAGGAAGTAGATTGCGTGAGCAATCTCTTCTGGTTTACCAATGCGCCCGTTAACCGTCTTACGGGCTAAATTATCCAACCGTTCCAGGATATCTCCTCCTGATACATGCCCCCGTCCCAAGCCGGCGCGCAACATGGGGGTATCTACTGCACCAGGCAAGACTGCGTTGGCGCGAATGTTGTCCCTGGCGAACTCAATCGCGATTGCTCGCGTCAGAGCCAGGAGTCCTCCCTTACTGGCCGCATACGCAGCAATGTTGGCGGAAGTAGCTACAGCATGAACCGAAGATACATTGACAATCGCTCCTCCACCAGCAGCTTTCAACAAGGGATATGCTAGCTTGACTCCCAGAAACACCGAGGTCAGGTTAGAGGCAAGAACCATATTCCACTCATCGATGGTCGTTTCCAACAAAGGTTTGGCAACCTGAACAGCCGCATTGTTCACCAAAGCGTGTAAGTAGGGAGTGATCTCTCTGGTAGCGCTAAAGATCGCTTGCAGGTTTTCGCTAATTGAAATATCTGCCTGAATGAAGGCGCCATCTGATGGAAAAGCCTCTCCAAAAGAGGCGCGATCAACACCGATAACCTTCCAACCCATGTGGGCGAAATGATGAACGGTTGCCCGGCCTATGCCGCCGGCCGCGCCAGTGATCAACACAACTCGCTTGGATTCTTGGTCACTGTTGACCATACAGGTTACTCCTTAACCTCTGTCGCCGCTCATGCATGGTCACTTAATTCATTGATTGAAATTTTGCAAACCGCACATAGCGTTCTTCTAAATCCTCACAAGCAATTCCCAGGCCTTGCAACAGATTTCGCAGGGTGTTTCGATGCACCCGCTCCCACGCCGCAGGACTGGAATTGGCATTATGCGGAGCTAACATCACCTGATCCATCTTAAGCAAGGGCGAATCGAGAGGTAAAGGCTCCTGCTCAAAGACATCTAAAGCCGCCCCACCGATCTGGCCGTTTTGGAGGGCGTTGATCAGGGCTTGTTCATCTACCACTGCACCCCGCGCAGCGTTGATCAGCACCGCGCTGGGTTTCATCAACTTCAAGGTCCTCTCATTGATCAAATGATAACTTGTCGGGTTGAGATCACAATTCAAGCTTACAAAATCCGCCCGCTGTAATAAATCTTCCAGGCTGGTCATTTCGACCTGATTCTCAGCGATGAAATCGTGAGCAATTTCGACAATATCATTCCCCAGAATACGCATTCCAAAAGCGCGCGCTCGGCGAATGACCGCCTTGCCAATATTGCCCACTCCAATAACGCCTAGGGTACATTCACTCAGAGAGCGACCTGGCAGCTTCTCCCATTGGCCGGCTTTCATCGCTCGATCCATCCACGGTTGGCGGCGAGCAAAAGCCAACATGTATCCCAAGACCGTATCCGCCACCGGCAAAGTAAAGGCATTCGGGGTACGGCAGACCTGAATCCCTAACCGCGCGGCGGCATCGTGGTCAATGGAATCCACTCCCGACCCCCATTTGGAAATCACTTTCAAGCGCGGAGCGCAGGCTTCCAGAACACGGGCAGTGTAGCGGTCATCGCCACAAATGGTGCCATCATACTGACCGGCAACCGTGAGCAATTGTTCTTCAGACAGTCGCTCTTTGACTTCGACGGAAAGAACTTCAATGCCATAGCTTTCTAGCAACGGTTGAAAATGGTGACGGCGCGGTAAAATATATGGAGCGGAAAAAAGCACCACAAAGGTCATAAAGGATCCTCTTATTTCTGATGATTTCTTTGAGCAAGAAAATCCACAATCGCAAAGTCTAACTCGTCATCGATATCCCAGGCTTCAGCCGCATCGATTTCAAACATCAGCGGGCGTTCTCCAAGACGGTTACGTCTGCGCAGCAAGGTCTCGGCTGTAAAGATATAGATACACGAGTTCTCCTCATAGACCGGCGGTAAGTCTTGCGTTTGCAGCAAGATCGCTGGATTGTGATTGATGGCGCGTCCGACTTGATCATACAGGCGGGTTTGCCAGCGAGTAACCGAAAAGAGCGAGTCATAGGCAGGATAATTTTCCCGGAAGATATGAATAGCCCGAGAGATGGTCTCGGCTTTCAACAAGGGATTGGTACTGTGGGTTTGCAAATAAACGTCAGCTTTTACCTGTGATACGTCATAAGCTAATATTTCGTTCATTGGCACGCGATCGCCACGCAGGGTTTCCGGCCGAATCAGACCGTGAACCTGTGGGAAATGAATTTGCAAGTCTTTCAGGATTAGCGGACTGTCGGTGTCTACTACAATTGCGGTGATCTCCGCACAGCTTTGCAAAGTTTCTAAAATATGATGAAACAAAGGCTTGCCGGCGAGAGGGCGATAATTTTTGCCAGGTACTCGCTGAGAGTGATGGCGCATGGGAACAAGGGCGACAATTTTCGGCAAAGAGCTTGTCATCTTTTCGTCCACTCTGGATTCAGGTATCATTATACCGAATCGGTTCAATATTGCGAGTCGTGGAAAGGGTTTTCTCCTCCCGAAACTGGCGCGGATAGTAAAAAGTCTGGCGCAGTTGCCAGGTTAGAGGACCTGCCTGACGATAACCGCGATAGGTGCCCCAAAACTGCATCCAGCGAAACCAAAGAATATCCCACCAATGTCGGCTCAAAGCCCGCTCCCGACGCGCATGCCAGAGATCGGTGAAGATATTGCTCAGGGTCAAGCGAAGAAAATCTACCAAAGTGAATTTCTCTTGGGGGAAGAGGCGTTTAAACGCCATGGCTTCGCGGCGGTAGCGATTAAAAACGGCTTGTGGCGTCTCTTGATGCACATGCACGATCTCTGCTTCGGCAACATAGGCAATTCGATAGCCCTGTTCCAGCGCCCATTTTGCCCAGGCAATATCTTCTAATCCGCTCAAGGTTTCATCGTAGGGATGCTGTTGCCATAAAGGGCGACGGATGGCCGCGTTTGCATTATTACAGAAGGGATGGCTTTGAGAGAGATTAGTCTGTTCCCCATACCATTGGAAGAAAATTTGTTTTTCGGAGAAGAAACTTTGGTCATTACCACGTTGTTTTCCATAGGTCAGCGCAATCTTCTCGTATTCAAAAGGGGCTAACAAGCGCTCCAACCAGTCCGGATAGACCGGATAGACATGCGCGCTGGCGATGACAACGATATCGGTGCCAGCCTGCTGAACGCCCAGGTTGAGTGAACGACCAAAAGTAAACTCCTGCGGTTCGATTCGGACCACCTTGGCAGCGTAGCTTTTGGCAATTTCAACTGTCCGATCGGTAGAGCCAGAATCGACTAAAATGATCTCGGTTGGCTGAAGCGTTTGATGAGCGATTCCCTCTAATAATCGCCCGATATGCTTTTCCTCGTTGTAAGCCCGGATAACCACCGAGCAAGCATTGATGCTATGAAGAGACAAGGTTGCTAATCACACTCCAAAGCAGACCACACAGACTGCACAGGGCTATCAGCAGGGCAATGATCCCAAAGATCATCATAAAGTTCGTTCCCACTGCTCGTTGTTGTAAAACTGCCTCTTTGGGGTTTTTAGGATTGTAATACGCTCTCACCTGAGCGCCGACAGGATAGCGGGCAATTTATTCATTGGCTTTTTGGGGCGAGGAATAGCCTCTCCTTGCTCCCAAGTTAATTTTATCCCCTTGATAGGTCATCCCGGCAACCTGATAGCTATATTCCACATGCGGATAATAGGATCGTTGAATATCACCCTCACTATCTGCACTCCTACTCTCGCGCACTTCGGCAAGGGTGATCTGGGCGAGTACGGTCGGCCAGTTCTGACTTGCCGCTACTTTTTCCCGGTGCTTACGGCTGGCAATCATCAACCAGAAGCCCAGCCCACCAAAGACCAAAAAGAAAAAGCCCCCACACAACAGAGAAAACAAAACAGGAAAGCCATCGCCATTCATAAATTCCTCGCTCTCTTGGTTAAAGGGATATGAGTCTGGGAGTGTTTATCGCAGGTTTCCTTCGGGCAGTAAAGCAAGATGAGCGCTGAACCATTTGCGCTTATATGAAGCTTGTCGTGTATACTCGGAAGCAATCAAGCAGGGAACTTTTACAACCCAAACTCAGTTTACTGAAGATGATAATCTAAAAAACAATTCGGATTGAGTCATTCACCAGGTTTCGTCTTTCTCATACCCCAACAGCGTAACCATGCCGTGACAATACTCCTTAAACAATTGTTTCTGTTGGGGAGTGAATACCTCCCGCCAGCCACCCGCGCCGCCTTTGCGAAAGGTCGGTGAGCGTTGCGGTTGAATATGGCTATCCAAAACCCGCAGGGCTTCTTCAAGGCCATGAGACAGGGGGAAACCCCGGCTCATGGCATGTTCCAGAATTGCCCGCAGAGCCGATTGGCGATCTACAAAGAGGGCTTCATACTTTATCGTTAGCACATGGGGGTTATCTAACCATCCTAAATACGGCTTTAGACGATCGGCAAGGCCCGGTAAAGGAGGATCAGCTTGCGGCACGCCGGTTATCGTCGCCGCCAAACGCTCTTCAAAGGTAGAGAGTTCGTACGCAAAGAGACGGTGATGGGCATGGCGAGGTTCCATTTCGGTGACATAATGCACGTGCGAGATTGCCACATCACGCGGATCGCGGAGGATAAAGTATGTCGCAAACGGAGGTGCGGCCAGGATTTCTACCGCTTGCGAGAAGGCATGAAGATGCCCATAACCAATATCGCCTGGTAGAAACCGCTTCAGGTCAGCGATGATCTCAACCTCGGAGCGCAATCGGCCGCCATCCCCTTCATACATCACCACCGCAGGCAGACCGCTGTCCACGGCTGGACCGATCTCCGTAAAAGCTCGCAGAACTTGGGTCAGCAGATGGGTGCCGCTTTTGGGAAAGGAGTTTGCAAACAAGATGGGCAAACCCCGCAGAGAAAAGCGAGCATAGCGAATCTGCTGACGCAAGCGCCGCAAGAGGCGCCGTACCAGGCGCGCTTTCAACATCCAGGTAGGTTGACGCAGGGGGCGCGAAGGTCTATGTCTCACTATTCAATTCCTAAAGATGGCTCGCACAGGATGGATACCCTTGAGAAATCCCTCACCCAGGAGGTTAATCCCTAAATAAATATAGCCGATACAGGACAAATAGCAGAAAAGCAAGCCCTCGCGTTCTATCAAATAAAATGTTACCGAGTTGCAAGGGAGAAAGCTGCTATCTGCAATCCAGGGCTGCCGAATTTCTCAAACCAACACCCCTTGCCGCACCTGTTCATTCGCAAACGCAAATCAGGTTTCATTCCTAAGCATTTTGATAATGTGTCTTGCCAAATCCTCCTTAATCTCGTTGTGCCGAGGCACAGGCTGAGATACTTTCGGGCGTGGATTCGGATGCCAGTCATGCTTTGCTCCATGACGAATGAGCACACATCCCATCTTCTCCAGCTCACGGATCAACGCCTTGCGTTTCATGCCAAATTCAGTTCAGCAACCCTGCGAACACAAGGGATATTTCCACTGGTAAGCTCAATGTAAAGGTCTTTCAGGCTTTCTTGCAATTCTTCTATCGTTTCGCCTTGAGTCCAATAGTCAGGATATTCCTCCAGATATCCAAGCCACATGTCTTCCTCTTGCCAGTAAACGTACTTAATCGTTTTCATTTATATCTCTCTCGTTCCTTTCTACCAATTGTCTTTTCTCAAATTTAATATACCACGAGGATTCCCCGATTCATAGCTGTCTAAGGACAAACCTTGCCCATAAACCCTCTCTGTATCCATTTATCCATTTTTACCACAAAATTAGTAACAACCTACCATCACAAGTCGTGTAGATAATTTGCTGAGAAAACCGTCCACGAATTGATCACGAATAAACGAATGACAGCACTATTCGTGCATTCGTGAATTATTCGTGGACGGTCTGCCCTGCAAATTAGAGCCTTTGGTAGGTAATTATCAAGCCTCAAAGCGGATCAGGTCAGCGGTGGAAAAACGATGTCAAGAATAGCCAGTAAAGCTGCGGCTAGAGCACACCCCAGAACGAACCAAGCCGCAAACAAGTGCCAGCGTTGAATCGGTTTACCATTGCGGCGCAAGATCACCACAAATGCAAACCCGAGAACCGTCGCTAATCCCATCATCCGATCAGGCAAGGTAACCACCAAGGCTAAATAGAACAAGCACAATAGAAAACCTGACAATAGTCCTATGATGGAAGAGGTTATTCTCCTTCGTAATGTTTATCTCCTTCCAAAATCGACTCGGTTTTTCAGATGTCTCTCAATATTGTGAGCCTGTAAACAAGTGTCTTTCATTCAGTTTTGGCTAATATCGACTGCAATCCTTGGGGCGCGCGACGTCTCGTACGCCTGCGCTTGCGTCAGAAGCAGCCAGCAGTGGGATCAGCATCTAAGACAGATCTCAGCGGTGGTAGCGAAGTCAGCATCCGAAATCGCATCTGAGGCGGATGCGTTCTCAACAGCAATAGAATCAGCATCTGAGATGGATGTTTACCCAGCTTCGGCGGAATAAACGTTCTAAGCAATGAAGCCAGACCAGGACCAATTCTCTGCAGTGTCTACTAACCCTGCTTTGACCGGATTTTGCAAAATATACTCAACCGTTGCGATAAAATGCTCCTTATCACGAATGTAGCGGTCAAAGTAATCTGGCATCCAAAACGCACCTTTACGGCCCAAAAGTTTGTTCGCTTCGTGCGCCGTGTATGATTTCCAACTATGGATAATATTTGCCAGCGGCTCATCCATCATCTGGATGAGCACGTGGACGTGATTGGGCATGATGCACCAGGCAATGAGGCGATATCGTTGTCTGTCGAAGTGTCTCAAAGCACCTTGAACGAGGCGCGCAATCCGTTCATCGCGAAGATAGCAGGCGCCCCGGCCATTATCAGCGTATTTTTCAATCCTTTTGCGCAATTCGATGGCTTCCTTTGAATCAGCAGAAATGCCTTCGTACCAGTTAAGTTCCTGTTTCTACTTCTCAATGACCGCAGCGGGGACAGAATCATGGAGGCGAAAGGTGATAAATTGATAAACATCTGCAGCATCAAAATGAGGTAGGCGGCCACGAAAATACCACCCTTTGTGCCTAGCTGCGAGGGATTGGTCGCTTGAAGTTGAGACGGACGTGAGGCTTGTTGTTAAAGTTAATGCAGACGAGACATCTGCTGGCCCAGAAATGTCTGTTGTCCCAGGGATGTCCGCGACCTCAGGGACGGCTGCTGACCCAGGGACGTCTGCTAACCCAGGTGAGGCGGAAGTGTCACTTGTGTCCCCGGTTAATGCAGACGAGACGTCTGCTGGCCCGGGTGAGGTGGGCGTGTCACCTGTTCCTCCAGTTGATGCAGACGAGACATCTGCTGGCCCGGGGAGGGTTGCTGGACCAGGGACGGCTGATTTTGCAATACTTTTTCGCCGCTTCGCTATTTGCATCCAGAGACTCATCATAGCCGCAATTCGTTGTTTGTAATATAACCCCAATATCCCCGCCAGTAAAGGCGAACGTCGATCCCTTTCACCAAATTAAGGCTTGACTTCATCATTCGTCCCGGCAAAATTCGACCAAAACCACCGACAACAAACGCTTGGCAGAGAAGAAGAATAGTCGAGCCGTACGCTAGTCAGGACGATGGATTGGAGTCCGTTTTTGCATCCGTTAGCTCTTCAACCTGCCAGTTTTCGTTCACCCACAAACCGATAATTTCCATCTGGGGATAAAGCTGGCGCAAGAATTCCATTGCCTGAAGGATATGTGCAATTTGAATTTCACGCGGGTTCGGATTGCCGGCACAATCATGATGCCCAACAATCGCAATGCCACACGAACGATGGGCATTGACCGAGATCGATAGCTTCTTTAAGACCGACTCGACAATGGTTTGGGGGCTTTGTTCGGCAATGACTTTGTTAACCCCGGCTTCAGTAATCGTATCCACATATGCCACCCCAAATCTTTCCTGAGCATAACGATTGACTGGCAGTTGGATACGTCCATCCATACAGCTTACTACCGTACAAAATCCTAATCTTACGTGAATTCGGGATAAGGCAAGGGTCTCCAAAAGGTAGTAAACTTATATCCCTACAAAACAAGTTGAAACCTCAGGAGACCCTCAATGGATAGTTTACTCGAATTATTTTGTGATGTCGATGATTTTTGCAAAGCATTTCTGCCCCACTGGGAGCGTCACTTGCTCACTAGCGGGCTGAAACAGCGCCAACGCGAGCGTTCCTTGTCCATCAGTGAAATTATGACCATCTTGATTGCTTTCCACCAATCCCACTATCGCAACTTCAAAGCCTATTACACGGAACACGTTTGCAAGCATTGGCGAGCAGAGTTTCCCAACCTGGTCAGCTATACCCGTTTTGTGGAGT
>Ga0209750_1000499_pt1 | contig 18883 bp, 18 predicted proteins | sample YNPBryulayer2012_FD_185813 | JGI IMG/M metagenome (GOLD analysis project Ga0209750, IMG submission 185813) | Anoxygenic and chlorotrophic microbial mat microbial communities from Yellowstone National Park, USA - YNP Bryant MS upper layer 2012... ...
ACTTCCTGCCGCCTTAATCATGACCATTTCCGTTGCGGCAATATCAAAAGTGCCGCCACCACTTGTGAAATACGTCGTGTTCTGAAGCCCGACATCAAGCACGAAGTCAGAGGGGTCAATATCTGCCGCTGTGTTGTTATTGCGCAAGATAATCAGCGTTCCTGACGGCACACTGCTCCAAAGTGAGTTGTTCGTAAAAATGAACTTACCGCCACCATCGTTAGCCATGTCGCTTGTAAAGTCTTTCACAATCATGCCGCGCATATCGAGGTTGTTTTGAATGACAAGCAGTTCGACCGCGTCGCCTGCCGCACCTGTCCCCGAAGTACCTTGATTGTAGAACTTGTTGACGACCACGCTTTGAGCGTTAAGTTCTATGGAAAGAAGCGCAGAGAAAAGAAGCAAAAAAAGATTCTTCATGGCGTTTTGATAGTCTGTTTGAAAAAATTTGAAATGCAATATAAGCGTTGGAAAAAATCGAGAACATTAAGTTTTTGTAACCCTTCGCAATTTTTGCATGACCACAAAGTGCGCAAAGTTTACCTCACCCTGTTTTGGCATTGCCAAAACGTCCCTCTCCTTGCGAAAGGAGAGGGACGTCGCAGAGCGACAGGGTGAGGTCTTAACAAACGGCACACGAAACACACGGATTGAAATCGACAGACGCGGCTATTGAAAAGCAACCATAATAATCCGTGAGAAACCATCTAATCCGCTTTATCAGTGTTCTGAATCAATCCGAAATCCGAAATCACAAATCCGAAATTCACTTATTGAGGTTCGATTCTGAAAATCGCGGCGACAAGTTCATTCGGATTCAGGCGAATGTAATTCCACGATTTGTTCCAAACGAAGTCTGTATTGGTAAGCAATTCGCGCACGCGATACGGTTCACCTTCTTTGATGCCGATGCGTTCCAATGGGACGCGCACCCAGCCTTCTTCGGCGCGTGTCGGGTGATGATTGACCACCGTGAGAACATGGTTATGTTCCAGAGATTTCAAATACGCAATCAAATACTCGCTCTCGACTTTCGGCGCAACTTCAACTTCCGTGAAAACAAGCTTGTTCGTTTGTTGAAGCGCGGGATTTTCTTTGCGAATCTGATTGATACGCTTGATGAACGGACGAATGTTGAACTGCGACAAATCCCATGCCTTGATTTCATATTTCTCCGAATCAAGATATTCTTCTTTTCCCTTTGTGAGTGGCGTGTTGAGGCAAAGGCTGAACGCGGGTTCGTAGATGCCGATGTTAGATGAAAGCGTTGCGGCAAGCGCATAGCGAAGCATAAAGGCTGACGGCGGCGCATGATGCAAAAATTCTTCCGATAAAATGTCGGGCGTGTTTGGCCAAAAGTTCGGTCGGAAAAATTCTTTGACATCGGTTGTGGTGAGTTCAGTGAGGTAAGTTTGAAGTTGGCGTTTGCTGTTGCGCCAAGTGAAGTAGGTGTAGGAGTGCGTGAAGCCAAGTTTCGCTAAGCGATACATCACTTTCGGGCGCGTGAAGGCTTCCGAGAGAAATATCGTTTCGGGATAATCGCGTTTGAGTTCCGAAATGCACCACTCCCAAAAGGCAAACGGCTTTGTGTGTGGATTATCGACGCGGAAAATCGTTACGCCTTGCGCTATCCAAAACTCGAAAACAGATTTGAGTTCGAGCCACAAGTTTTTCCAGTCTTTGGTTTCAAAATTAAACGGCAACACATCTTCATATCTCTTCGGCGGATTTTCGGCGTATTGCACCGTGCCATCGGGTCGCCACTTGAACCATTCGGGGTGTGCTTTGACGTAGGGGTGGTCGGGCGAACATTGAAAGGCAATGTCGAGAGCGATATCAATCCCAAATGATTTTGCTTGTTTGACAAATTGTTGGAACTCTTTGAGCGTGCCGAGTTCGGGGTGAATGGCTTTGTGTCCGCCTTCTTTTGCGCCGATTGCCCAAGGGCTTCCAACATCGCCTTGTTGTGCGACAGTATTGTTGTTCTTGCCTTTGCGTTTCGTAATGCCAATCGGGTGAATCGGGGGAAGATACAGCACATCGAAGCCCATATCAGCAAATTGAGGCAAGAGCCTCATACAATCCTTGAATGTGCCGTGTTTGTAAGGCGTTTCGCTCCATGAGCGCGGGAAAATTTCAACCCATGTCGAAAAGCCAGCTTTGGGCGGGTCGACCGTTACGCGATAGATGCGACTTTGCGTCGTGAGTGATTCGTCAGGATACTTTTGCGAAAGTTCAATCAGCGTTTCGGAAAGCGCGTCAGTAACGGATTCAGGAGTGCCTGCACGCTTTTTGAGCGACGTCGCTACTGCCTTGATTTTCCTAGCATCGACGGGCGAAGCACGTTCAGCAAGTTCATTCAAAAGTTCTGCACCAATCAAGATTTCTACTTTAAGCGATTCTGCGGATTGCTCGGCTTCAACACGTTTTTTCAAGCCATTGCGCCACGAAAGAAAGTGGTCGACGCAAGCGGCAACGGCATATTCCATCTCTCCAACAAGAGATGTAACAAACACGCCGCGCCAACGGTCGTTGCCTAAAAATTCCATCGGCACTTCGTTCCAATTCTTTTCGCCTTTGTTGCGATAGCGAAGCGTAACGACGACGGTGTCGTGTCCATCGGCGAACACATCGGCTTCAACGGTAACGCTTTCGCCGACCACGCGCTTAATCGGGAACAAGCCGCCATCAATTTCCGGAACAACTTTATCAATCACGGCGCGTGCCGTTCCGTTTGCAATCGCGTCAAGTGTGGCTTGTGCAGGTTTGCCGTTGGTGTTTTTTTTGAGTTTGAGCGTTGTGCTTGTTGAACGTTTTTTAGTGGTCATAATTCAATGATTTAATCAAAAGGGAATGGTGAGCGTTGCGAAGGTTAAAACTGAAATGTAACAGAAAAGCACTGTGCGGCTAATTTAACAAAATGAACATCAGAAAAGCGAATGTTGTTAAGTTGATAAGCGAAACATTTGTAACTTCGATTTGAAACAAGAAGCACACAAACACAATGAAGCGAAAACTTGTATCCACTGTTGGAATCATCAGCGGTCTTATTGTCATTAACATCATCATCTCGGCACAAGTTGCGGAAAAGGAAGCCTTTGCATCAGCGTTGAAGAAATTAAGAGCAGAGCATCGTCAATCACCAACGCACGATGAGCCAACGAGGCTTCTTCAAACGGCTTCTATTGGCACAGGCGGAGTACGGATTACCTTTAACGATTTGCGCGAATATCGATTTAGCCGAAAAGCCAGCAACCCAATTCCTGAAAAACTCAAAGCCTTGCAAGGAAAGGAAGTCAACATCGCAGGCTATATGATTCCAATGTCGGAAGCATTGGATGTAACCGAGTTTATGCTTGTGCAAATGCCGTTCTTTGGGTGCTGTTATTCCGTGCCGCCTGAACCCAATGAAACCGTGATGGTGAAAATGCAGAAGGGAAAATCAACTCCATATGTGTATTCGCCAATTCGCGTAACAGGCATTTTCAAGATTCAAGAAACGAAAATTGATGGCTTCGTAGTCAGCGTTTATGAGATTGAAGCCTCGCAAGTCAAAGAAACAGATGCAAAAGATAAAGATGTGATTCAGCACCAAGCAGGAACACCAACGCCGGGTGGCTTTTAGTTTGAACAGGTTTTCGCAGATTGGCTTTGCGAACTTTGCGCATTCTTGGTGGTTTCTTCTTTTACCACAAAGGGCGCAAAGAAAGAATTGCATGAAACAGATTCCAAGCCAAGCGAAAAATTCAAATATGTGTTAGATGAACCGTGATGAACAATAAACGAATCCTTTGCATTGCAATCCTGCTCTGTTTGGCTTTGACTGCGCAAGCGCAAGAAATTCCGTTCTTTGATGAGCCAATTCGCGATACGGTAGCGCAACACAAACTTCTGCCGTCAGGGTTGCCCGATGAACTCAACTGCCAATGTCCAAGACATCTTGCCTCACGTCAAAACACGAAACGTCCGTTTTTCACACCTGCAGGTGTTGCCATGCTCGATAGCCTTCCGCTGAACGCTGAAATCATCAAAGACCTTCGGCTCACCGATGTTGCTTCGTCCGATTCGCTTGAAAACACAGGCTACAAGCGGTTTTATGCGATGATGCAACTCAAATCGCAAGCATTGGAGTGTGGCGCAAATGCTCTTGCCAATTTTGCACAAACGATTGTCGGCGATTCGCTCATCTTTACTGCCACAGCGATTCGCATTGAAAAGAAATGAAACAAGTCTTAACGAAATCGAGCGAAGAAACGCGCGAACTTGCACGGCAATTTGCTTGCTCCTTAAAACGCGGCGACTGCATTGCCTTAATTGGCGGACTTGGCGCAGGCAAGACCGAATTCACACGAGGTATCGCTGATGTATTTAACTGTTCGGAACAACTGACCAGCCCCACTTTTACCATTCTCAACATTTACGACGGCTCACGAAGCGGCGAACACTTCGCACTGCATCACTTCGATTGGTATCGGCTCACTTCGCCCGAAGAACTCTACAACATCGGCTTTGAAGAATACCTTTACGGCAACGGTATCTCAATGATTGAATGGGCAGATAAATTCCCTGACCTTGTACCCAAAACCGCAAAGCGCATTGAACTACAACGCGCAACCGACACAGAGCGACTGATTACCTTTGAACAAAATTTTCCGCTACGATGAACTTGCTCTCGATTGACTGCACAGAGTTTCCGCTCACAGTGGCATCGACAAACGCGCATCGCACGGTTGTAAAGTGTGGGACTCATTGGCAAAAGAGCGGTGAGCAGATTGTTGCACTCATTCAAGAAACCTTGCAAGACTTGCTATTAAAGCCAAGCGACCTTCATGCTGTTGCGCTCTCATCTGGACCCGGTTCATTCACCGCCTTGCGCATTGGCATCGCAACCGCAAAAGGACTTTGTTTCGCTCACGACCTACCACTCGTAATGATTCCAACCTTTGAAGCCCTTGCGCAGGCGACCTTCACGAGAAGCGAAGCAAAAACACTCTTCACCCTGTCGTATTCAAAAGCCGATGAATTTTATGTAGGGATTGCTTCACGCAAAACGCCGATTGAATACGATTACCTGACGCTGACACAACTCAATCACAGACTTAAATTCTTCGAGCGCGTTGCAGTGGTTGGTCGGAATCTCTCTCGATGGGCATCGCTCTTTGAAACAGCGGAAGTAATTGAGGCTAATTTTTTCACAGCAGAATCACTCTTGCCGATTGCCAAAGAAAAGTTGGCGCGCGGGGAAATCGCCGACCTTGCCACAGCCTCGCCGCTCTATCTCAAAAATTTTGAAGCAAAGAAAAAATCTAACAGCGATTAAGCCACTTTCTCCAAAAAGGCTTGGGGCGGGCGAGAAGGCTTGCCGTTTTTATTCACAAAGGCGTGAATCGTGTAGCCTGAAAAGAGTTTCTGACGGGAAGATTTTTCAAAGGCAGTATAAGCAATCGTTACACGCACGTGTTCAAGTTTTTCAATATGCGTGTGAATTTCAATTTCATCATCGTAGCGTGCAGGGGCAAAGTAATCTAAATGGGCGGAAACAACAGGGAGCATAATCCCAAGCGATTCAAGTTCTTTGTAGGTGAATCCGCATTCGCGCAAAAGTTCGTTACGAGCGGCTTCAATGAACTCGAAATAGCGACCGTAATAAACAACGCTCATTTGGTCGGTATGTGCATAGATGACGCGAACCGTGTGCGTAAAAGTGCGGGCAGGCATTGGTTAGCGCGTTAAGTAGACGAGCATTTCTTTCACTACGCGGTCAGCATCTTCGGCTTTAACCTTTGTGCTTCCAACGGTTTTATGACCCCCACCGCCGTATTTTTTCATCAATTCACCGACATTAATGTTTGCCGTTCTATTAAAGATATTGTAACCAACACCGATAGAAACATAGCCTGGACGCTCACGGTCGTTTGTGATACGCATCGAAAGGTTTGTTGCCGCTTGGAAGGCATAAACATAGTAACGATTTCCGTTGGGCAGGTCAGTATATTTTCGTAGGTCTGTGATTAGCACGTTCTTCTCAATGCGCGAGCAATCTTGAACGGCTTGCCGAAAGAGAAAATCCTGTTCTTTGAATCGGGCGACTTTTTCTTTGACCATCGGGTCGTTCATGGTTTCTGTGAGTGTCGTGTCTTTGAGCAGGTTGACAAGATGTTGCCAATACGGCTCATCTTCGTGAAACTTGCCATCGATAGTCATTGAAAGTAGCAGGTAGCCTTCAGGCTCAAGCACTTCGTTGTAAGTAAGTTCTGCGGCATCGATTTTATCGGTTGCGCGCATCAGGTCATCATACTTGGTGAGAGATGGAAAGTTGGGAAGGTAGTAATCATAGACAACGCGAGCGGCAGAAGGAGCAGGCTTAAACGAGCCTTTGAACGCTTTGGGTCTAACATTCGCAACATGATGGTCAAACCACATTCCGCACCGTTTATCGTAAGGGAGGTTGGTGATAATATCATTTGAGGAGATTTCTACTTCGCCATCTTGAACAAATTTCGGCTCAACAAATCGGATTTTGTCAATGTCTTCGGTGTTTTTAAGAATCACCGCGCAAACAATGCCATCAAGGTCGGCGCGGGTCAGAACATTCCATTTCATTCCAGTTCAGGTGATCCTTTGCGTTATTGGTATTCGTAGTTGAGAACTTGAATTTCACTAACGGATTTGTCGAGTTCTTCATTGACAATCATTTCTTGAAAAACACGCATAAGATTGGGGTCCCACTTATGCTCTTGGGTTTCTTTGCTCATGATCTCTAAGGCTTGTTTGACGTCAAGGGCGCGTTTGTAGGGGCGCACGGTCATAAGAGCATCATAAAAATCCACGATAGCAATAATCCGTGCCGTGATAGGAATTTCAGTGCCGACAAGTTTATCAGGGTATCCACTGCCGTCCCACCGTTCTTGATGTCCGCGAATAATCGGCAGAACAGGGGCAAGCGATTTAAGCGGCTTGCAGATATTTTCGCCAGCTTCTGGGTGAATTTTCATGACCTCATACTCTTCGGGAGTCAGTTTTCCAGGTTTTAAGAGAATGTTATCAGGAACGGCGATTTTGCCGATGTCATGAATCACGCCGCCTTTGCGCACTGCGTCGATTTCAAATTCCGAAAGTCCAATTTTGCGGGCGAGTTTCGTGCCGTAATCCGAAAGTCGATGACAGTGTCCGTTGGTGTAGGGGTCTCTGCCTTCAATCGCCAAAGCAAGTGAGAAAATAACCGTTTCTGCGTTTTCAAGCTGGTCGATGTAACTTTTAGTTTTCAAGAGGGCGCGCACTTTGGTAATGAGTTCAATGCGATTGAAGGGCTTGCCGAGAAAATCATCAACGCCGATTTCAAGCGCACGCACTTTGTTTTCAAAATCAAATAGCCCTGTAAGCATAATCACAGGCAGAAGCCGCGTGTCAGCGGATTCTTTCAGTTTGGCTACCATGTCGTTGCCGTTCATTTTCGGCATGAGCATGTCGGTGATGATGAGGTCGGGCTTTTGCTTCTGCACTTCTTCGAGAGCATCTAAGCCGTTGTAGGCAATACGGACAGCGTAGCCTTCACTGCGTAAAGTTTCTTCAAGCAACTTCAAGATGATTTCTTGGTCATCGACAATCAGAATATCCGCCAAAGGCTTGGTATCAGTCTTCATACTTCAAGAGGGTTAATTCGTTCTCGAAATTCAAATCTACTTGTTCAATCAATGTTCTGTATTTCAGTATTTGCAAAGAGGCGATGGTCAAGTTGACAATTTTTAGAAAGTTACAGAGTTGCATGACTTTTTTCTTCCTTCTTATCGTCCTTATTGCTACTGTGTCCGGGAAAGAACGAGGCGTGCGGGTCAATGACGGTTTTTGCGTGATTGACTGCAATCGCCGCTTCGCCAAAGCCTGTGGCGATGAGTTTTAATTTTGCGGCGTGTGAAGCAATATCGCCAGCGGCATAAACCCCTTTGATGTTGGTTTCCATCGCGTGATTGACTTTGATTCCGTTGCCCTCAATCTCCAATCCCCAATTTTTGATAGAGCCAAGGTTTGTGATAAAGCCAAGATTGCAAAGCACGGCATCGACTTCAATCGTTTCTTCTTCTTTGGTTTTGTTATTAAAGATAACGGCACTTTTGACAACGCCGTTCTCGCCGTGAAGGGATTTCAGTTCCCAAAAGGTGCGAATTGGCACGCCCATCGCGCGCACCTTTTTGACACTATCTTCGTGAGCGACAAACTTATCGCGCCTGTGAATCAGAAGCATCTGTGACTTATCGCCGAGAGCCATCGCCCAGTCCATTGCGCTGTCGCCGCCGCCGACAACAAGCAACTTTTTGCCGTAAAAAATGGTCGGGTCTTTGACAAAATAGTAAAGTCCTTTGCCTTCCCAAATCTCTAATCCTTCTCGTTCTAACTTACGTGGTGTAAATGCGCCAACGCCTGCGGCAATTAAAACCGTTTTGGAATACATCTCACGCCCATCAGCCGACGTGAGTTTGAGAAGCTCGCCTTCGCGTTCAAGTTTTTCAATTTTCGTGTCGGTGAAAATCTCGGGGTTGTATTGCTTGCATTGCTCGTAGAGGTTTTTGACCAAATCTTCGGCAAGCACCGCAGGGTAACCCGCAACATCATAAATGTTTTTCTTTGGGTAAAGTGCGGTAAGCTGTCCGCCGATTTCGGAAAGGCTGTCAACAATGCGCACTTGCATTGAGCGAAGCCCTGCATAAAACGCGGCATAAAGCCCAGTCGGACCAGCACCGATAATGGTAATATCAGGCGTGCCTGCAATCACTGACATAAACTACTTCAATATTTTGCGGTTACTTCAAATGACTAACGAAAATAAAAGTTTTTCACCTAAACACGAAAATACCCAAATGCGAGTGCTATTACTGCAAAATTTCGGAACGTGCTTTGAACTCTTTGTAGCTCAAGGTCTCCGTGCCTTTGCGCGACCAACTCGAAGCGCGTTCAATCAGGTCAAGCAAATTGGTTGCGGCACGCAGTCGTGGCATCAGCACATAATCCGCACCGGCTTCATAAAGCGCAATCGTCGTCTCTAAATCTTCTGAAATCAAAATGGTTTTCGCATGAGGCGCGTGGGTTTTGACTGCTTTCAAAATGTTCATGTTGCTTGTGCCTTTGAGCAACGAATCAGGAATCGTTGAAACCACAACCTCTGCACGATGAATCCCCAAATGATGAAGCGTCTCGATGTGTGCAATGTCGCCGTATTGTGCGTCAATGCCTTTGGCTTTGAGTTTCTGCAAGACTTCGGGATTGAAGTCAATCACCCGCAACGCATTGCGAATCGTGTTTTGCGAACGCTCAATTTCATACACAAGCGAACTGGCAATTTTGTAGAAGCCTAAAATGAAAATGCGTTTATCAGAGTCTCTTGAGACTTCCTCATCGGACAAGGCTTCGCGCAACCCAAGTTTTAATAAAAATCGATTGATGGCTAAAAAACTCTCATGCGATTTCTCAATCCAAAACGTTGAGAGAATCGCCGTAATGACAAGCGTGAAAACGATGTAAGAGACAGTAACATCGGAAATGTGGTGATACGCAACACCAAGCGACGCAATCACCAATGCAAACTCTGAAATTTGAGAAAGGTTGATAGAGGAGAGAATCGAGACGCGATTGCCAAGTTTAAGCGCATAAAGAATTGGAAAGATGGAAACAAATCGCGTCAGGATAAGCAACACCGAAAGCAACGCACCGATGAGCAAGACTTCAACCGTCGGCATTGGAATTTTCATGCCAAGCGCAACTAAAAACAGCATGATGAAAAAATCACGAATGTTAATCACCTTTGCGACAACATCAAGATTGTAAGGAAACGTCGAGATGCTCACGCCTGCAATGAGCGCACCCATTTCTTTGGAAAGCCCTGCCAACTGCGCCAATCCGCACACGGCAAAGCACCACGCCAGCGAAGCCACAAGCATAAATTCAGGAAGTTTCGCAATCGCATGAAAAAATTTCGGAAGCGCGTAGCGGCTTAAAAGCAAACACACGCCCACAAGCCCAATGCCTTCTGCAAAAGAAAGCGCAACCGTTTGCACTTCGGGGTTGTTCAAGTTCGGCTGAAGTGCCAAAAAGAGAATCGCCCAAATGTCTTGAAACACCAACACGCCCAACGTAATGCGTCCTGCAAGCGTATCAATTTCGTGCTTGTCGTAAAGCATCTTGACCACAATCATCGTTGAGCTCAGCGAAAGACAAAACGAGAGGTAAAGCAAATCGTAACCGCCTGCAATACCCAAGAGCCAGAGAACGCCGAATGAAATCGCGCCGCAAATCGGAACTTGCAATCCGCCCGTGAGCAAAACGGCTTTGCCTGCTCTCAAAAGTTTTTTCAAGTCGATTTCAAGCCCGATGATGAAGAGCAAAAGAATCAAGCCGATTTCAGAAACGTGTTCGATTTGCTCTTCGCTTTTTATCCACCCGAAGCCGATTTTATCTCCAATCACAACGCCCGCAATGATGTAGGCGATGAGCAGTGGCAAGCGCACAAGGCGTGCAATGAAGGCAATCACCGTAGCGGCAATCACAGAGATAGCAATGGCGGAAAGTAGGTCAGTGTCGTGCATGCGCAGTAGGTCGTGATAAAAATCTGTTTCGTGTCGTTGATTACTTGTGATTACTTGGTCGAAGGTTTCAGGTGAATGGCATAGCCGCCGCCCGGTGCTAACTGAATTTCAAGCGTATCAGTGGCACGCACGAATTGCGTTTTGATTTGATACGCTTTCGGATTCTGTTCCCAGTGTGCATCAGGCGCATCGCTGTAAATCGTGGCTTCGTATTGCAAGTTCCGATTTAAGAAATCCAATTTGATAATTGAGGTGCGTCGGTTCTCATCAGTAATGCCGCCGATAAACCATGTGTCCTTGCCTTTGGCTTTGCGTGCAATCGTAAGGTAATCTCCGATTTCTGCTTCAAGAATTTTCGTTTCGTCCCAATCCAACGCCACATCTTTGATGAATTGAAACGCATCTAAATATCGCTCATAATTTTCGGGCAAATCCGCCGCCATTTGAAGTGGGCTGTAAAGTGTTACATAGAGCGCGAGTTGTTTGGCAAGCGTGGTGTGAACTTGCTCGGTTTTGTTTGGATTGTAGTAGGACATTTTAATTTCAAAAATGCCGGGCGTGTAATCCATGCCTCCACCCAAAAGGCGTGTGAAGGGCAAAATCGTTTCGTGTTCAGGCGGATTGCCCTTGCTCCATGCGTTGAACTCGTTGCCTCGTGCGGCTTCACAGGCAATCCAGTTCGGATAAGTTCGCCACAAGCCGGTTGGTCTGACAGGTTCATGTGCATTGACCATCAGTTGATACTCGGCGGCTTTTTCGGCAACGCGAACATAATGATTGACCATCCACTGCCCGTCGTGATGTTCGCCGCGTGGCAGAATGTTTCCAACATAGCCAGTTTTGACCGCAGGGTAATCGTATTTTTTCATCAAGCGAAATGCCTCGTCCATGCGTCGCTCGTAGTTTGAAACCGATGCGCTGGTTTCGTGGTGCATAATCAGTTTCACGCCTTTGGATTTTGCGTAGCGGGCAACTTCCTCAATGTTGAAGTCAGGATACGGTGTTACAAAATCAAAGACTTCTTCTTTCATCTTACCGAACCAATCTTCCCAACCGATGTTCCAGCCTTCAATCAAAACGCCATCAAAGCCGTGTTTTGCGGCGAAGTCAATGTATTCTTTTGCGCGTTTTGTGGTTGCGCCATGTCGACCGTTGGGGCGCAAGGCTTTCCAGTCGGTTTCTTTGAGTTTGACGTTATCGACATCGGCGTAGTTCCAAGTCGATTTTCCAACGTGCATTTCCCACCAAATTCCGACATATTTCATTGGCTTAATCCAACTCACGTCTTTCAGTTTTGATGGCTCATTTAGGTTGAGCGTGATGCGCGATTCCAAAATCCCAGCGGCTCTTTCGCTCACGATAATGGTGCGCCAAGGACTTTTGCACGGTGTTTGCAAATAGGCTTTATTGCCAAACGCATCAGGAACAAGGTGTGCCGAAAGTGAAAACGTGGATTGATTGATGACGAGATTGAGTGCGGGATAATCAACGAGTGCGGCTTCGAAAAGATTGATGTAAAGCCCATCGGCAGTTTTGAGCATCAGTGGCGTTTGCACTGCGTTGGGTGCGATGAGCGAGCGCGTGCCGATTTCATTGGCTTTCTTGCCTTCAAATGCATCGACTTCGCTGAGGCGTGTGGTGTGGTAAGTATATTCGTTGGAATCGTAATCGCCCGGAATCCAAAACGCTGTGTGGTCGCCTGTGAGATTAAATTCGGTCAGTTCATCAATCAGCGTGAAGTATTTGAGGTCGGGCTGTTCGGGAAATTCGTATCGGAAGCCAAGCCCATCGTTGAAAAGGCGGAATCGCAACTGTAAGGTGCGACGTTTTTCGGCAGGTTGTTCGAGCGTCAAAAGCAGTTCATTGCAGTAATTTCGGATAGATTTTTCTTCGCCAAGCACGGGCGACCAAGTTTCATCAATCGTGCGCGTTCTTGCATCAGCAATTCGGAAGCCGCGTTCAAAGTGCGGAAGGTCTTTAAGTTTAACGCCTAACTTACTCGGTTTGATAACGGCTTTTTCGTTGAAAGTCAGGGCATAGCGCAGTTCGCCCTGTTCGGTAAGTTCAAACGTCAGCGTGAGTTTTCCGTTAGGTGATTTGAGCGTTTGTGAGCGTTGTTGTGCAAAGGTAGAAGGGTGTGAAAGCAGGGTGAAAACGAGAAGCAAAGCGAAAATTCTCATTGTTGAATAAGCGTTGAATTGAAATGTAAATTGAAAATACAGTTTTGTTTGAAAAGCCAAACCGAGAAACCAAAATACAACAACAATGCTCACTTACCTTTATTGCGTGGCAGAATTAGGTGCGAAATCGCTTCCTGAAAAAGTAAGTGAAATCAGGGTAAATGAGTTGGCGGCGATTGTGTCCGAAGTGTCCGAAGCAGAGTTCGGCGAAGAAAATTTGAAGAAAAATCTTTCGCGATTGGCGTGGGTGGAATCGGTCGTGCGTCATCACGAAGCGGTGATGGAAGAACTGCGGGCGCAAACAACCATTGTGCCGTTCCGATTCCCAACGATTTTCCATTCGCAAAATTCCTTACAAGAATTCTTACAAGCAAAAAATGAAGCGTTATTACTCTTGTTGGAAAATTTGAAAGGCAAAGAAGAGTGGGGCGTGAAAGTCTACATCTGCTCTGAACAGTTGCAAGCGTTTCTTTCCGAGAGCAAAGAAATTCAGGAAATTGACGAGGCACTCAAAACAGCATCGGCGGGCAAAGCCTATCTGCTCAAAAAGCGGCGCGAATCGCTTTTGGCGGGAAACATCACCACATCGTTGCAAGCGGCATTAGACGCGCTGTTTGAACGCTTGCGCCAAGCCTCTGTTCAGTCAAAACTCAATCCTGTTCTGCCCAAGGCCGTTACCGAGCGCGAAGACGAGATGATTTTGAACGGCGCATTCTTAATCGACTCCAAAAAGCGCGAGCCATTTCTTGAAGAATTAGAATCAGCCAAAAAAGCCTTTCCCTTTTTCACGATTGAACCTTCGGGCGCGTGGGCGGCATATAACTTTTGCAATCTCCAACAACCTCTCAAACAAGCAACCTAATGGAACACGAACAAGACCGAGAAGCACTGCTTCGCCGATACATCGAACTCAAAGAAAAAGCAAAGCAACTCGAAGCGGAAATTGAATCGCTCAAAAGCAATCTCTTCTTCACAATTAGCCAGATTCAAGATGAAACAGGGGAAACAGAGGTTGTTTTTGAAGACTATGTTTTCACCATAAGTTATCGTAAGTCCTACGACTATCCACCACACATCAAGAAAATGGAAGAGAAATTAAAGTCGCTCAAAAAGGAAGCGGAAGCGTCGGGCGAGGCAATCTTGAAATCCGATAGCGGCTATGTGGTATTGAAAAAAGTAGCAGGGAATCGAGATTTGGCTTAAACTTTTTGGTCGGAAACAAGTTTTTCCTAATTTTGTTAGGCAAAAATATGTAAGGTATGCCTTTCCAAAACACCTTTTTCACCTGAATCATGTCATGGCATCTTGATAAAACTGACTTAAAACTTCTTGAACTACTAAGCGAGCGCGGTAGAATGCGCCGCAACGAACTTGCCGAAGCCGTTGGACTATCGATTCCTTCTGTCAGTGAGCGATTAGAGAAACTGCAAAATCGCGGCATCATCAAAGGCTACACGGTGTTGATTGATGAGAAGAAAATCGGCTATGATATTAAGGCGTTTATTCGCGTAACGATGGAATCCTCAAAGTATTACCCCACATTTGTTGCTCACGTTCAAAAAGAAGATGAAATTTTAGAGTGTTATTCTATCACAGGTGAAGGTTCTCACATTCTCAAAGTGCTTGTGCCAAACACTTCTGCGCTTGAAGCCCTACTTGCGAAAATTCAATCGTGGCAAGGCGTTACAGGCACATCGACAAGTGTCGTTTTGAGCGAGCATAAAAAAACGAATCGACTCAATGCACTCAAAGCATTGAAGATTTTAGAAAACGGCAAAGAACATCACTAACCATAACTTTTCAGCAATTCAATAAACTATTTATCCAATCATGCAGACACTCGAATCTCATGTAACAAACAACACGCTCTCTGAAAATGCCGCCATGTTCGGCAGACACACTTTCAATCAAGCCGTGATGAAAGAGCGGCTTCCGAAAGAAGTGTATGAATCACTCATGAAGACGCTGAAAGAAGGACACGATTTAGATGACAGTCTCGCTGAAACGGTTGCACAAGCGATGAAAGAATGGGCGATAGAAAACGGCGCAACGCATTACTGCCACTGGTTTCAACCCATGACAGGCGCGACCGCCGAAAAACACGATGCCTTTATTGCATTCGATAGAGAAGGAAACTTAATTGAAAAGTTTTCAGGCTCACAATTAGTGCAAGGCGAACCCGATGCGTCAAGTTTTCCATCAGGCGGAATGCGCACCACCTTTGAAGCACGCGGCTACACGGCTTGGGACCCCAGCACGCCCGCATTTTTGATGAAAGGACCAGAAGGCACAACGCTCTGTATTCCATCAGTCTTTATCTCATATCACGGCGAGGCATTAGACGAGAAGACGCCGCTCTTGCGCTCAGCACGCGCCCTTTCAAAATCGGCAGTTGCCATGTTGCACTTGCTTGGCAACACGAAAGCCACGCGCGTAACGACCTATCTCGGCGCAGAACAAGAATACTTCTTAATTGACCGCAATCTCTATGAGCAGCGCCCTGACCTGATTATGACAGGCAGAACGCTATTGGGTGCACTTCCACCTCGCAATCAACAGCTTGAAGACCATTACTTCGGCTCAATTCCCGATAGAGTAATGGAGTTTATGCAAGAGTTGGAAAAAGAACTCTATTTGCTTGGCGTGCCTGCCAAAACGCGCCACAATGAAGTTGCACCGCATCAATTTGAAATTGCGCCCATTCATGAAGAGACGCCAATAGCCGCAGACCACAATTTGCTTGTAATGGAAATGCTCCGCCGTGTTGCCGAGCGTAAAGGGCTTGCGCTTCTCATTCACGAAAAGCCATTTGCAGGTATCAATGGCAGTGGAAAGCACAACAACTGGTCAATGGGTGCCGACGTCGGTGGGAATTTGCTTGACCCCGGAGAAACGCCTGAATCGAATTTGAGTTTTCTTGTTTTTTTAGTTGCCACGCTGAAAGCCGTGCATAAACGCGCCGCTGTGCTTCGCGCCGCTATTGCTAATCCAGGCAATGACCATCGTCTCGGCGCAAACGAAGCCCCACCAGCAATTATCTCCGTGTTCTTGGGACAACAGCTCAGCGACATCTTAGACGCGATTGAAACCGGCGACATGAAAAAAGTCAGTGAAAAGCAGTTCATCGATTTGGATATTTCGCACATTCCAACACTCAACAAAGACAACACCGACCGTAACCGCACTTCGCCATTTGCTTTCACAGGCAATAAGTTCGAGTTCCGCGCCGTGCCGTCGTCTATGCCGATTGCCATTCCAAACATGGTGCTGAACACCATTATGGCGGAAGCTATTGATGAAATGCGAGAAGCCATTGAAGCCGAAATGAAATCAGGCAAAGACCTTCAAGCCGCCGTCTTTTCAGTGCTTCGCAAAGAAATCAAAGCCACAAAGCCAATTCGCTTCGAAGGCGATGGATACAGCGAAGCATGGCACAAAGAAGCCAAAAAACGCGGACTGCCGAACAACAAAAACCTGCCCGAAGCTATGAAAGTATGGAAAGACAAATCCGTGCGTGAAACCTTCATCAAATATGGCGTGCTGACCGAAGAAGAAATTGAATCGCGCTACAATGTGCGCTTAGAGCGATATGTCAAAGCCATTGACATTGAAGCCAAAACATTGGCGATGATGATTCGCACGATGATTCTGCCCGCCGCTGTGCGCTACCAAAGCGAACTTGCGGAATCCTATTCCAAACTGCTTCAAGCCTCAAAAGGCATTAAACTTTCGGCATCAACAAAAGCCAAGCAAGCCAAGCAACTTGAAGCATTTGCGAATGGAATCGGCGAACTTATCTCGAAAACTGAAACCCTTGAAAAGTTGATTGAAGAATTGCACGATGTAAAAGGTGGCGTTGAAGGACACGCAAAGTATTGCGCTGAAACACTCATGCCCGCAATGACCGCCGTGCGCAAAGTCGCTGACGAGTTAGAAGGTCATTTGGATAAATCGCTCTATCCAATGCCAAACTATCTCGAACTGCTCTTTATGCACTAATTTGAAGAGCGCACGGTCAGCATTTTCAGGGAACACGGATTTTTTAGAGTTGAAAGTTAAGAGTGAAGAGTTGAGAGTTGTTTCCGTGTTTATCCGTTGAATCCGTCTCATCTGTGTGCCTTTCTTCAATCGCACACGGAATACACGGATTGAACAGATTTGGCACGGATTTCCTTTGCGAACTTCGTGCATTCTTCGTGTTCTTCGTGGTTGTTCTTTCACCACAAAGCGCGCAAAGTTTTTTCACAAAGGACACAAAGAAGAATTGCACACGGAAGACACAGATTGAACGGGTTTGGCACAGATGGCGGAGTGTGGAGGGGCGAAAAATGTTTCGCCCTTACAGAGCGGGGAGTGAAAGTTGTTTTCGTGTTTATCCGTTGAATCCGTCTTATCAGTGTGCCTTTCTTCAATCGCACACGGAACACACAGATTGAACAGATTTGGCACGGATTTTTTTGAAGAAAGAAATCGGTGAGAACCCGTTGAATCCGTTTCATCGGTGTTCCGACTTAAACCGCAGATTTCATTCCTGACGCGCTAAACTGCTTGTGCAAGGTGTGTAACTGGGTTTCGGTCAAGCGATAAGGAAGCCACTCGTTTTGATGAACGGCACCAAGTTTCTCGTAAAAGTCAATCGCTAGTTGATTCCAATTCAACACTTGCCATTCCATTCGTCCGCACCCGCGTTCAACGGCAAGCGCAATTAAAAATTTGAACAACCCAAATCCTACCTTCTGCTTGCGGAATGATGGCAAAACGAAAATATCTTCCAAATACAAAGTCGGTTTTGCGAGAAAACTTGAATAAGTCTCAAAGATAATCGCGTAGCCAACAGGCTGTTCGTTCAAAAAGGCAAGATAGGCTTCAAACTTTGGGCGTTCTGAAAAGGCATCACGCTCCAAGCGGGCTTTGGCGGCAAGGTCGGGCGGCGGGAGATGTTCGTAATCGGCAAACGCAACAATGAGCGAGAAAAAGGCTTCGAAATCTCTTTCCGAAAGTTTTTTGATGGATAGCGACATTTGAAAGTTTAGTTGATTTGAAAAATCAAAAACGACGAGAACCAGTGAAGATTCGCGCCGTTTTTGGAAGGTAAAAACACCAGCCGCTCCTTTTGTGAAGGAAACAAATGAAAGGCAATGCGTTAGGCTTTAATGCGATAGCCAACGCCTTTGATGGTTTCAAGATTTTCTTGTCCGAACTCGCCCAAGCGTTGACGAATTTTGCAGATATGAACATCAACTGTGCGGTCGGTTACATACACGCTTTCGCCCCAGATGCGACGAAGCAAAATTTCTCGCGAGAAAACTTTGCCTTTGTTCGCAACAAGAAGCCACAATAGTTCAAACTCTTTACGTGGTAAGAAAATCTCTTTGCCTTTCAAGAGAACGGTGTGCGTTTGGCGATTCACGACAAGGTCGCCGAGTTTAATTTCAATCGCATTTTCTTCAGCAGAGTCTGTTTCTAAATTGCCGTTGCGCTTCAAGACGTTGCGAAGTCGAGCCGAAAGCACGCGATTGCTCACGGATTTGTGGATGTAATCATCAGCCCCGACTTCTAAACCTGCCGCTTCATCAGAATCGGCGCGTTTGCGCGTGAGCATGATAATTGGAAGATGTTTAAATTCAGGGAGGTTGCGGAGTTCACGGCAAAGTTCAAGTCCGATGGGTTGTCCGCGCATAAAATCAACGATAACAGCGGTTGGTTTTGTACTGATTTTGGACATCACTTCCGATGCATTTTGCGCCCAAACTACGCTGTATCCTTCTTTCTCAAGCGTTGCGCGAAGCCAATTTACATACTGAAAATCGTCATCGCCAATTAAAATCGTTTTTGTTTTAGAATTCTGCATATAGAGTAAGTTTTGGTTGTAGTGGTGTTACAAGTTTGAATCAATGTTTTCGTGCAACCAAAGAACAGAAATTCTGAAACAACATGGCGAAGATGTGGACAAAACGATGATTACCGAGAGACTTAATCGTTTTAGCCACGTGATTTTGGCGACTTAGCGCAATCAGATTAGGTTCATTCAAAAGGTTCAGTTTGAATGTTTGTGTTGGTGCAAGATTGCAGTTATCCATTCCTTCCTTTGAGGCTCTGCTGACTGGAGAGCCAATGCGCTACTTT
>Ga0209750_1000502_pt1 | contig 18830 bp, 15 predicted proteins | sample YNPBryulayer2012_FD_185813 | JGI IMG/M metagenome (GOLD analysis project Ga0209750, IMG submission 185813) | Anoxygenic and chlorotrophic microbial mat microbial communities from Yellowstone National Park, USA - YNP Bryant MS upper layer 2012... ...
ACGCGCTCCCGCACGTAGATTTCACGCGGTGTCAGCGCCGATCCGCCGCGGGTGCGCAGATCGGCGGCGCGCGCCTCCGCCCGGACAATCCAGGCGGCGACGGCGGCGTGCAGCGCCGCCAGCGCCGCATCGCGCGCCGCCTCCCACCGCAGCCGGTCGGCGCGGATGGCGGCGGCGGCGACATCGTTCGGCGCAGCGGCGTCCTCGCCGCCGTCGACGCCGTCATGGACGCCATGATCGCGCAGGATGGCGCGCACCACGAGCGCCTCATCCCCCGCCGCCGCGAGGGGCAGGCGGTAGGTGGTGCGCTCGACCGCCGCACGGTCGGGATCGGGGGTGTAGGTCCCGACCCACACGTGTTCCCCCGGCTCCGCCCGCGGGATGGCTTCGAAGAGCGCATGGCGGACCGGTGTGTCGCGGTCCGCCATGCGCAGCAGATGCACCCGCGCATCCTCATCGAGCGCACGCGGGTCCGCCGCAACGGTCCAGGCGGTCGGCGCGGCGATGCCGGTCGCCACGAAGACCCGCCCCCGCAGATCGGGGGCAAGCGGGATGTGGATGGTCACCTTCTCCATGTGGATACCATATCGTCATACAAGTAGTTAGACATATTGTACTACACGCCGCGCGGCGTGTCAAGCCGCGCGGCACGGCGGAGGATCGCCGCGATGCCCCAGGCGTTCTATCAACGGGTCAATCACAACAAAAGCAGTTATAATCCAATAGACGTCCATCGCCTCCTCCTGGCGATGATGGTGGTTCGGCAACCGCTCGTGCCGGAGGCGTCCGCACATCCGGTCGTCAACTCGCAATCAAGGTCGTATCTGTATTGCAGCAATGCCACGATGCCGAAGGAGTTTCCACCATGGCAACGTTCAACCAACGACAACCGATTGACGCTCCAATCCCTCATCTGCGGCGCGCCTGGCGGACTATCGCCGGGTTGGTCGCCGTGTGCTGCTTCCTTGCGTTGATGCTGGCGACCGCACCGGACGCAGGAGCGAAAACGACCACGCCAACCGCGCGCCCAACTGCCGCCCGACCTTCCCCGACGCCAACCGGCGGGCCGGCGCCATCGCTGCCGGGGAGCGGACTCGAACGCGCAACGGTGACCAACATTGTGGACGGCGACACGATTGATGCGACCCTCAACGGGCGCACGGTGCGTATCCGATTGCTCGGCGTCGACACACCGGAGTCGGTGCATCCCTCACGTCCGGTCGAATGTTTCGGGCGTGAAGCATCGCGGTTCCTCAAAGAACTCCTGGATGGGCAGACGGTGCTGCTCGAATCTGACGCGAGCCAGGGGGATCGCGACCGCTACAACCGGTTGCTGCGTTTTGTCTGGCTGCCCGATGGGCGGTTGGTCAACTATGAGATCATTGCGCAGGGATACGGTTTTGAGTATACGTTCAAGCTGCCGTACAGGTACCAGGATCAGTTCAAAGCGGCGCAGCGCGCCGCACGCGAAGCGCAGGTCGGTCTCTGGTCGCCGAACGCCTGCAATGGCGAACGAACCCCCGCAGGCGCCGGCACCGCCGGGGGCGTGCCCGACGCCGCCCCCACTGCCGCCCCCACTGCGGCAGCGAGCAACCCGCTCCCGCGGTCGTTCAACAACTGCAAACCCGATCCGAACGCCGCGCGTGCGCCGAATGCGCCGGTTGCCATCGTCGAAGTCAACAAGCGCGCAGAAACGGTCACGCTCAAGAATGTGAGCAACACAACGGTCAACCTGGACGGATGGATCATGTGCAGCATCAAAGGGAGCCAGATCCACCAGGGGATCGGCGGGACGCTGGAACCGGGCGAGACGCGCGCCTTCCAGCATACCGGCGGGGACATCTGGAACAACCGCGAAACCGATCCAGGCGCACTGTACGATCCGCAGGGACGCCTGGTGTCGTACTGGGCGGACAGGTGATCGCTGCGTCTCCTGGAGCACCGGAACAAGGCGCGTCCTCGCACGGCCTGAGAGCGCGGGTGTCTTGCCCGCAGAGCGTGATGTGATCCAGCACGGGAGCGCGAGCATCTCCTGGGGTGGCGGAACAACGCGCGTCCTCGCACGGCCTGGGAGCGCAGGCATCATGAACATGAAGAATACCTTGATTGCGCGTTGACGACCAGATGTGCGAACGCCTCCGGCACGAGCGGTTGCCGAACCACCATCATCGCCAGGAGGAGCCGACGGTCGCTCGCCCGATTCTCGCCGCTTTTGTCGTGATTGACCCGTTGATGGAACGCCTGGGGCATCGCAGTGATGTGCGGGCGCAGGTCCCCGACTCCGAGATTCTGACGATTGCCGTCGTCGCCGCTACGTATGTTGGCCGTCATCACGAACGGGCATCGCCGATGATGCGCGCGTTCGACTCTCTGTCGGGGCGGATCGGCGTCGCGCGCTTCAATCGTCGCCTCCATCAGCTCGCCGATGGGATGGTCTGAATTCCGGACGTGTTGGGGGAGATGTTCACGACGGGCGACGTGGTCATCATCGAGAGCCTCCCCCCCCCTCCGCCGGTGTGCCGTCGTGTGCGCGCCCGGCGCGGTCGGAAGGCGCCGGGGCGCGCATGCTGCGGGTCGTGCGCGGCGAAACAGGAGAAGGTCGTTGGATGGCGTGTGCATCTGGTCCGCCGCCTGCAGCACGCGCTGACGCGCGTGCAGATGCTGCCCGCAGGGATGCACGACCTGACGCCCCCCCGAATGGGGGGGCGTATGGCCTGCCCGCCGGGGCGCGGCGGTTGGGCGACTGTAACGGCGAATAATTATTCGCCGCTACGGAGCCGCCGACGGCGGCGCGCATCCCGGCGGAGACGGGGGCGCCGCTCGTCGTGCGACCGGGGGCGACCATGCGTCCGCACGCCTGGTGGATGGACGCCATCGACGTGCGCGCGCATCGTCGCGGCATGCGGCGGGACGGCGCCGGTCAACCGGAGAAGACGGGCGCCGGCCGTCAAGCGTCCGGCGCCCATGCCGGGTGTGACCTGAAGGCGCCTTGATACGCGCTCATGGCACGCATCGGTACGACCATGTACGAGCCATCAAGGTATTCTATAATAACGAACGTCGTGGATGTTCTTTCCGGCGTATGCGCCGAAGGATGACCCTGTCAGCGAGGAGAGGTTGAAGAATGAACATCGCCGATAGCGTCCCTGATCCGGTCAATCCTGTCGCTCTCACCGACCGTCTGGCGCAGATGGAACGTTTGCAGCGTCTTGTGGAGACCGGTGATCACCTTCTGTTCGAAGTTGATCCCGGCGGTCGCTTTACCTACGTGAATCAGGCAGCCTCCACCTACTTTGGGGTGGCGCCGGCCGCGTGCCTTGGTCAACCGGTGACCGCCTTCGTCCATCCTGATGATCATGAACACGTGCGGCAATGGTTTTCGGAACGGAGCGCGAACCAACAGCGACGCCTTTCGGACGAGATTCGGGTCGTTCACCGTCACGGCGCTCTCTTCCATATGCTCTGGAGGGTGACATTCCACCGGGACGATACCGGACGCCTCCAATCGATAACCGTCATCACGCACGACATCACGGAAATGAAACGGCAGGAAGAGACGCAGCGCGCTTTTCGGCTGTTCATCGAGAACTCGCCTGACGGCTTTGCGATCGTCGACCAGAATCTTCGACTGACGTATACCAATCATGCATTCAATGCCATGCTCGACGAGTCATCACCGGTCGGACGGTCGGTTGTCGACCTGGTGTATCCAGACGATCACGCGACGCTGGTAGCGGCTGCCAGAACAGCAGCGCGTGGTCAGGCGGCATGGGACATTGTGCGCTACGTGCGCAGTGACGGAACGTTGACAACCGTCCACACGGGAATAATCGGGTTGTGCGATCACCAGGGCAACCTCATCGCCTATGCGCTGGTCAACCGTGATATGACGTCCCAATTGCAAGCCGAAACAGCATTGCGCCGGAGCGAGCAACGGAATCGCGCGCTGCTGGCGGCCATCCCCGATCTGATGTTCGTGCTGAGCGCTGATGGCATCTTTCTTGATTACAAGGCTGATCAGCTGCTCGTGCCGCCAGAGGCGTTTCTCAACCGCCACGTCAACGAGGTGCTTCCACCGCCGCTTGCAGCCCAGACGCTTTCCTCCCTCGAGCGTCTCAAACGCACCGGCGACATGCAGGGGTATGCGTATCAAATTGAGGTTATGGGACAGCTTGAAGAGTACGAAGCGCGGATGGTGCCGCTCCAGGATGGCGCCCTGGTGCTGGCTCGCAACGTCACGGCTCAGCGCCGTGCCGAGCGCGAACGGGTGGCGATGCAGGAGCAGATTATTCACGCTCAGCAGGAGGCCCTCCGCGAACTGAGCACGCCGTTGCTGCCGATCGCCGCCGGGGTGGTGGTGATGCCGTTGATTGGGGTGATCGACTCGGCTCGTGCGCAACAGATCATGGAGCGTTTGCTGAACGGCGTGTCCGAGTATACGGCGCACGTCGCGCTGATCGACATCACCGGCGTGAACGTCGTTGACACCCAGGTCGCCGGAGTGCTCCTGCGCGCTGCTCAGGCCGTCCGCCTGCTGGGCGCACAGGTGGTGTTGACCGGTATCAGCCCGGAGATCGCCCAGACACTGGTACATATCGGCGCCGAGATCCGTGACGTGACAACAAAGGCGACCCTCCAGGAGGGAATACGCTATGCCATGACGGTCGGGAACCGATCATCAGCGCCGGTCAGCAGTCCACCCTCCACCGCGTAACAGCGCCCGTGCAGGTGCGTGTGCCAAAGGATGAACTCGCCGGTCGCGCAAGGACGGGCGCAGGTGCGTCCTTCGCCCGTCCGGGATGCAGGATTGATAAGGTATCCATGTGCGCCAGGAGGGGCGACGGACGATGGATGCGCTGCTGACCGAATTGATGACTCTGACGCATGATCTGCGCCGGGCGCACGCGCGCGCGGCGACCGATGCGGATCGGCGCCGGCTGCGCCGCATGGCGACCATGGCGAGCTCGGCGCTGGATCGGGCGCTGGTGCGCGCCGGGCAACTCGCGCCGCAGCGCGTCGCCTGCAACGCCGCCGCCGTCGCTGCGGCGCTGGCGCGCGACCTGACCGATGCCGGCGTTCCCGGCGTCCATGCACCGCCGGACGCCATGCCGCTCATGGTCGGCGGCGACCCGTTGCGCATCGCGCGCGCGCTGCACTGGGCGGCGCAGGCGCTGCTCGCGGCGGCGCCGGCGCCGCCGGACGACGTGGCGTGCGCCGCCGTCGCCGCCATCGGCGGCGGCGGCGGCGTGGCGCTGGTCATCCGCTGGCGCGACCCCCGCCATGTCCCCGTGGCGCCGCCGGACGACCCGGATGCAGCGGCGCTGGCGGCGCTGATCGGCGGCGCGCTCACCCCCCCGACCGTCGTCGCCCCGGATGCCGTCCAGATCGCCATCACCCTGCCCCCGCCGCCGACCGGCGGCGGAGCGCTGCTGACCGGCTGGACCGCATGCATCATTGCGGCGCCGGCGACGGACGTCGCCGCATTGCAGACCGCGCTGGCGGCGCTTGGCGCCGCCGTGCAGCGCTTCGACGACCTCGCCGATGTCCTCGCCCGCCTCGACCCGGCCACGCCGGCGGTGATCGCACTGCACGACGCGCCGGACCCGGCCACGCTGGCGCTGCTGCAGACCCTCGTCGCCGTCGCCCCCCTGCCGCGCCTGCTCCTCGCCGACCCGTCCCTCGCCATCCCCGCCGCCACGCCGCTGCCGTCCGACCCCGACCCGGTCGCCCTCGCCGCCGCCGTCGGCGTCGCCGTGCGCCGCGCCGCGGCGGCGCGGCGCTGACCCGACGAGCGCCAACGCACGACCCGCGCCGCCCGCCCCTGGCGCCGCAGCGCCGTCCGCGCCGCCCGGCGCCCCATCCGGCGATGATCGCCGCCGCGCCCGCGCCGCCCGATCACCCGTCCGGCAGCAGCGTCGCCATCGGCGGGATGGGGATGGCCGTCCATGGCGTCGGCGCGTCATCGGCGCGTTGCGGCGCCAGCGCCAGCAGCAGCGCCGGCGCATCGACCGCAGCGGGCGGCAGCGGCGCCAGGACGGCCGTAATCGTGCGCTGATCGCCCGGCGCCAGCAGCGCCTCGTCCGGCGGCGGCAGCGGATAGCGATACCCGTCCAGGCTCACGATCAGGACCGGGATGGGAACCGGCGCGTCGGTCGGATTGCCGATGGTCGCCCGGACGCGGCGGGCGCCGGGGCAGGGAGCGCCCGCGTCCGGCGGCGTGATCGCGGCCTCGAGCAGGCGTCCGCCGCCGGGCAGCGGCGCATCCCCCCGGTTCGGAGGGGGCGGGGGGGTCGGGAGGAGCGCCGGCGCCGGCGCGACCGGATCGGTCAGCGCCAGCGTGATCGGACGCCGACCGGGAAGGCGCAGCGCCAGGCGCAGACCGCGCGCCTGCGCGTCCGCCAGCGACATGCCGGGGTCGTCCAGCAGCAGCCAGGCGCGCGCCGTCGCGCCGGGCGGCAGGCGGCGCGGGTGCGGACCGACGCCGCGATCCCACGCCGCCACGCCGGACGTCGGCGGACAATCGGCGCGCAGCAGCCCGCGCGCCGCCGGGGACAGGATGACATCGCCGTGCGCGATCAGCGCGCGCTGCGCCCCGGTCGCATCCGCCAGCGCCGCCTGCACGACGTCGCCGCCGCCGCGCCCGGCGGCGGCGTCCGCCGCCGTCGCCAGGCGCCAGTGGAGCGTCGGGGGAGTCTCGACCCGCACCGCCAGGTCGAGCGCCCACACCGGCGGGTCGCCGCCCAGATCGCGCAGCGTCGCCTGCACGGTCACGCCATCGACCGTCGTCGCCTCCCCCAGGCGTCCGTCTGGAGTCGCCGCCCCCGGCGGCGGGACGGTCGTCACGGGACGGTCGCCGTCGGCGTCGACCGGCGGCGGAACCGTCGGTCCCTCCGGCGCCGGACCGACCGCGCCGCCCCCCGGCGGCGGGACGGTCGGCATGAACGCCGGCGCGCCGCCGGGGAGCGCCGCCGTCGTCGGCGGCGGGACGGTCGGCAATGCCGCCAGCGTCGCCGCCAGCGCCGGATCGACCCCGCCGCCGCCGGGGGCGGCGGGGGGCGGCGGCGCCGTCCCGCCGCATGCCGCGACGATCGGCGCCACGGCGAGGAGCGGCGCCAGATGCAGCGCCGCCGTCCGGCAGATCGTCCGAATCGTCCGAGTCATCATGGTCATCGGCATCGTTCCTGCTCCTTTCGACGTTCCGGCGGGCGCTTGACAGGCGCCCGCATCTGTGGCATACTCCCGCCAGGTCTGTGCATGACGCAATCTTGGTGTGCGCCCCCCGTCGGGGGGGCGGTTCTGGTTGGAGCGGCGGCGCAGTGCGCCGCCATGATCGCCGCCGGAGGACGGCGGCAGGAGGATTCCCATGATACCGGCTGCATCTGCTGCCGATTCGTCTTCGTCGCCCGGCGCGCTGCGCCAGGCGCCCCTTCCGCTCATCATCCCCCCGGATCCCGAGTCCGATCTCCCGATCACGATCGCGGCGCTCGCCGCCGATGGCGCCGGCCTGCCGGCGCCGCTCCATCTGGCGGAGGAGGTCCGCGTGACATGGGACCTCTTCCTCGGACGCCAGGCGCAGGCGCGTCTCGCCGCCGCGCCGCGCATCCCGCCGGCGGCGCGCGTGCGGCTGCGGCGGATCGCCGCATGGGGGCGCGCCGCGCAGGAGCGGCTGATCCGCCACAACCTGCGCCTGGTCGTCCACCGGGCGCAGCGCTCCTGGGAGCAGCGCCGGCGCATGGGGCGCGCCGATGGCCTGACGCGCGACGACCTGATCCAGGCCGGCGCCATCGGGCTGATAACCGCCGTCCGGCGGTTCGACCCCCGGAAGGGGGTGCGCTTCTCAACCTACGCCGTGCCATGGATCGATCAAGCCATCCAGCGCGCCGGCAGCGGCGCATGCAGCATCCCGCTGCCGGCGTACCTCGCCGAGGAGTGGCGCCATGTCGCCGCCGCCCTCGACGAATCCGGCGGCGACATGGCGCGCGCCGCCGCACTGGCCGCGCAGCGCATCGCCGCGCGCGGCACGCCGTCGGCGCGCAAGCGCGCCGCCTCCCTCACCCCGGCCACGCTGCGCGCCGCCGCCGGCGCCCGCAGCGCGCCGGCGTCGCTCGACGCGCCGGCGTCCGCCGATCCCGACGCGTCCCCGCTCGGCGACCTGATCGCCGCATCCGCCGAATCCCCCGCCGACCTCGCCGAGCGGCGCGTCATCGCCGATCAGGTGCGCCGTCTGGTCGACGCGCTGCCGCCCGACGAACGCGCGGCGGTGCGGCTGCGGTTCTTCCCCCCCGACGACGGCGCGCCGCCGTCGCAGGAGCGCCGCGCCGCCGCCCTCGGCGTCTCGGTGCGCCGCCTGCGCGACCTCGAACACGCCGCGCTCACCCGCCTGCGCGCCGCCGCCGCCGCGCTCGACCTGCACGAGGCGCTCTCCGCCTGACCGCGCCCCTCCTCCGCCGTCATTGACGCGCCGGACGCGCCGCTGCGCCACGATCCTCCTGCGACAACCGTCGCCCCCGGCGCCGGAGGCGCCGGGCATGGGAGGAGAGCATGAACGTGAACGACGAAATTGAGATTTTTGTAATCGGAGAAGGCGGATTCGATATCCGCCTTTCTCCGGACCTCCTCGCCCGACTGAAGGGCGAGGAGGAGGACGCCGACGGGGAGGAATAATTCATCCCCGGCGGCGACGGCGCGTGGGCGGCGCGCCCGCCCGATCCGTGCGCGGGTCGGGACGGGCGGCGCCGCCGTTTCATGCATGGCGCGCCGCCGCCGCCGCCGCGCGGCGCAGGGTCAGCGGCAATCCGACGCCGCCGGGGAAGCGCGCGGCCAGCACGGCGTCCAGCCCCAGGCGGCGCGCCTCCTCGAGCGACGCCAGGTGCAGCGCGCAGCGCGCGCCGAACGCCGCCAGCGCCGCCGCCGCCGCCGCCGGCGACGCAATCCAGAGGCATGCCTCCGGCGGCGCGTCCGGCGCCGTCCAGAGCGTCAGGCGTCGGGCGGCGTCATCCGGCGCCTGCGCGATGATCTGCGCCGCCTGGCGCAGATCGCCGACCCAGACCGCCGGCGGCGCATCACGCAGCGGGGCCGGCGGCGCACCGGGACGCGGACGCTCCGCTGCACGCATGCGGCGCGCCGGACGGCGCCGTCGTGCGCGGGTGGTCGTGATCATGGAAGCGTTCATTGGATCATCCTCCATCGTCCTTCATGCGGGCATCTGACGCCGGACCGTCCGGCGTCGCCCCGATCATCGCTCCGCCGGGGGCGGGGGCGCATCCGGCGCCATGCGGGGGAGCGCCGCCGCCCACGCCGTCACCCCGGCCGGACCGACGGCGGGCGCGGCGTCGGGCACGAGGACCAGCGCGCCCCACGCACCGTCCGGCACGCGCAGCCGCACGACCCCCGCCCCCTCGGTCTCCGGCGCAACCGTGGTCATGGTCGCGCCCTGCGCCAGCACGCCGGCGGCGCGCCAGCGTTGCGCGGTCACGTCGCCATGCAGCGTCACGCCGCCGCCCTGCGGCGCCCCCAGCGGGTCGCGCCGCCAGGCGCCGTCGGCGGCGCGCCAGACCAGCGCCGGCGCCGCCAGCGCCAGCCCGTGACCGGGGCGATGGTCGCCCGACTCCAGCGTCACCGTCACGGTCACGACCTGCCCGCACCAGGGGGTCAGGTCGAGGGTCGTCGGCGTCCAGGCGTCGGCGACCGCCCCCGGCGTCGTCGGAGGGGCGCCGCGCGGCCATGGCGCCGCCGCCGGCGCGCTCCGTCCGTCCGCCGCCGCGATGGTCAGCGTCACCGTCGCCGCCTGCGGGTCGCTGCGGTCCCACGCCTCCAGCTCGACGCGCGCCGCGTGCGCACGGGTCAGGTCGACCCGCCAGGCGGCGGCGACGCGCGCATGGGTCGGCGCGCCGCTCCACCAGACCGGCGCGCCGTCGCTGCGCGGCGGCGGCCCGATGCGCACGGCCGCGTCCGGCTGCGCGACGAGCAGCGCCGGTCCGACGACCGGCCCGATCAGGAGCGGCTGGCGCTGGTGGAGCAGGCGGCGGCGGCCGTCGGGCGGGGTCAGCATGATCGGTCCGACGGGGCGAGGCGGCGCGCAGGCGGGCGAATCCGGCGGGGGGGCGTCGAGCGCGCCGAGCGCGGCGATCAGGAGCAGGTCGGCGCCCGACTCCAGTCCGACCGTGCGCGCCAGCGCATCGAGGTCGAGGGGCGGTCCGGCCGCCTGCCACGGGCGCGCGCCGCCATCCCGCGCCTCGAGCAGCGCCAGCAGACAGGCCCCGACCTGCGCGGCATCGCCATACGCGGCGCGGTCGGCGATGCGCGCCGGCCAGGCGTCGATGGCGGCGCGCGTCGGGCGCATGCGCGCCAGCGTCCAATCGGCGACATCGCCGGTCAGGTCGCTCATCAGCGCATGCACGATCCCCTCCTCGACGCCGCGCGGCAGCGGCCGCCGGGCCGACGCACGCAGCAGCGCATGCGCCGCTTCATGGATGACCAGCGCGGCGAAGCGCGGGTCGGCGGGCGGGGTGCGCTGCGCGTCGATCCGGATGCGCCCGTCGATGCCGAGCATGCCGGCGGCGCCGCCGGGGAGCGGACCGGTCAGGTCCACGTGCAGCGGACGGGGAGGCGCACGCAACCGCTGCGCCAGGCGTTCGATCAGGGCCGCCAGGCGCCGGACCCGGTCCGGCGTCGCCTGCGCGCAGACCGGAGGCGGGGCGCCGGCGCATGCGACGGTCAGCGGCGGCGCGGCGGACCCCCCCCGGTCCTCCGGGGAGGCGGGGAGGGGCGGGGGGGGACCCCAGCCGGCGGGAACGGCGGGCGCGGGGGGCGGGATGGAGACCTGCGGCGCATCCCCCGCCGCCCCCCCGGTTCGGGAGGGCGGCGGGGGATGCGGCAGCGCCGCCGCATGCCAGGGGGCGCCGCCCCAGCGCTGCGCCGCCGCCGGGCGATCCGGGAACTGCGACGCTTGCTGCGGCGCCGGCGTCGCCAGCGTCGCCAGGGTCGCCAGCGCCGCCAGCGCCGCCAGCGCCGCCCGCGCCACCCGCGCATCCCATGGCGCCGGCGCGGGGATCATCGCACCGCCGCCGCGCGCCCCGCGCGCGGGGCGGTCCAGCGCGCGCCGTCCTCCGGCAGGATAACCTCCATACCGGTGGCGCGCAGGCGCTGCGCCAGCGCCGCGCGCGCGGCGGCGTCGCCATGCACCAGCGCCGTGCAGTGCGGCGCGGCGGCGCGGGCGTAGGCGACGAGCGCGTCGGCGTCGGCGTGGGCGCTCAGCGCATAGCGCGCCACCCGGCAGCGCACGCGCTGCATGCGCCCGTTGCGGCGCAGCATGCCGTCGCCGTCCGCCGCCGCCGCCAATGCGGCGCCGGGGCTGGCGGCGTCGAGATGCCCGACGAGGAAGATGCCGCTGCGCGGGTCGTCGAGCAGCGCGTCGGCGTAGGCGGCGGCGGCGCCGCCGTGCAGCATGCCGCTGCCGGCGATGATCACCGCCGGCGGCCCCTGCAGGATGGCGCGCCGCTGGGCGTCCGAGCGCACCGCGCGCGTCGGCGCCGCCCGAAACGGGTCGGCATGCGCATCCCCCAGCAGCGCCGCCAGCGCCGGATGCACCCCCGTCGGCTGGCGCGCATACGTCGCTGCGACGCGCTGCGCCAGCCCGTCAATGCAGATCGGCGTTCCGGGCGGCAAGTCGCCGCGCCGGGCGGCGGCGTGGAGAATGCAGAGCGCCTCCTGCGCCCGTCCCAGCGCAAACGCCGGTATGAGCGCATGCCCGCCGCGCGCCAGGCACGCCGCCACATCCGCCGTGAACCGGCGCTCCTCGGCGCTCCGGTCGGCGCCGTTCCGGTCGCCGTAGGTCGCCTCCAGCGCCAGCAGCGCCGCGCCGATGAACGGCGGCGGCTGCGGCGCCGGCGCGGTGCGCTGCCGCGGCGCGCCGATGTCGCCGCTGACCACGACGGCCCCCGCCGGCGTGCGTACGCCGACGGCCAGCGCGCCGACGATATGCCCGCTGAACGACGCGCGCAGCGCCGTGCGCGGCGCCCCCGGCACGAGGGTCAGCATGCCGGGATGCAGCACGCGCACGCGCGCCAGCGCCTGGTCCAGATCGCGCCGCGTCCAGACCGGCGGCGGTCCCCCGGCGGCATGCGTCCGCTGCATGCGCGCCAGGGAATCGCCGAGCATCAGCGGCAGCAGGCGCTGCGTCGCCGCCGAGGCGTAGATCGGCGCATGCGGCGCCAGCGCCGCCAGCAGCGGCAGGGCGCCGCAATGATCGCCGTGGGCGTGGGTGATGACGATGGCGGCAATGGGCGCGCCCGTCAGCATGGCGAAGCGCGGCAGGCGCATCCCGTCCCCCTCCTCCCCCGGCTGCATGCCGGCGTCCACCACCACCCACCCATCGGGACCGGCGACGGCGACGCAACTGGCGCCGATCGCGTCCGCGCCGCCCAGGAATGCGACATGGAGCGTCATGGTCGTCTCCACGCCTGCGGCAGCGCCGCCAGGAACGCCTGCAGCGGCGCCGCATCGTCCGGCGGCGCCAGCAGGACGGCGCACACAACGGTTTCCGCCGCCTGCCCGCAGGCGGCGCGGTCGGTCCAGACCGTCATGCCGTCCGGCGCCTGCCGCGCGTCCGGCGCATCCCGCCGCCAGTCGTCCAGCGCGCGCGTCGCGTCGGCGGCGGTGGCATAGCGCCGCACGGTCAGTTCAATGACCGCGGCGCCGCTGCGATAGTGCGCCGTGGCGTCGTCACGCCCGCCGCGCAGCGCGTGGCGGGTGAACGCCCCGACCTGCTCCGGCGGCAGATCGGCGGCGGGACGGCGCAGGCGCGCCGGGTCCGGAGTCAGCAGCGGCCCCGCGTCCGCCCCCGCCGCGTCCGGCGCGGCGGAGGGCGGCGGCCCCGCGTCCGCCCCCGCCGCATCCGGCGCGGCGGGCGGCAGCGCCGCGCACCCGATCAGCAGCATCGCCAGCAGCGTCGCCAGCAGCAGCGCCGGCAGCAGCGCCGGCCGCGTCGCCGGCGACGCGGCGGCGTTGGATCGTGCCCTCATCATGAATCCTCCTCCCATCCTCCGCAATCATCCTCCGCTTCGTCGGTCAAGCATGCGGCGGCGCGCCGGAGCGCGGCGCGCGCCGCGCGCAGCATGCGCAGCCGCTGCGCATGCGCCTGCGCATGCGCATGGGAATCCGGTCCGGGCGGCGGCGGCGGAATCCACTCCGCCAGCCGCTGCGCCGCCGCATCCAGCGCCGCCTGCGCGTGCAGCGGCGCCGCGTCGCCATCCGGTTGATCCGGGCGATCCGGGCGATCCGGGAGGGGCGGCGCGGCGGGCACGCCGCCCTGCCAGGCGACGCGCCAGGCGGCCAGCGCCGCCGCCGCGCCCGGATCGCGCGCCAGCGCCTCCGGCAGCGCCAGCGACTCCCCCAGATCGCCCACCTCCGGATCGTCCGCGAACGCCATGCGCAGCGCGGCGCAGGCGTTCCACAGCGCATCCGGCGCCTCCTGCGCCATGCGCAGGAGCACGGCGTCGGCGGCGGACACCACCGGCGGCGGCGGCGGGGAAGGCGGCGACCCGCCGACCTCTCCGCCCTCCCCGGTGCGGGGGGGCGGAGACCGGCGGGGGGAGCTCAGCGCCCGCCGCACCGCATCCGGCGCCATGCGCAGCGCCGCGCTCAGGCGCGCCGCCGTCGCCTCCAGCGCCGCCGGGTTGTGCGCCAGCGCCGCCAGCGTCTGCTGCGCCAGGGCCAGCAGGCGGCGCTGCGCCGGCGCATCGACCGGCGGTTCGGCGCGCAGCAGCAGATCGCCGAGCGCCGTCGCCGCCTCCCGCGCCGCATCCACCGCGCGCGTCCAGGCGCCCGGGTCGGCGCGCAGCAGGTCGGACGGGTCGCACCCGTCCGGCAGCCAGACGATGCGCACCGCCTCCCACGCCATGCCGACGGTGTGCAGCGCCGCCAGCGCGCGCAGCATGCCGCGCGCGCCCCCGGCGTCGCCGTCGAACGCCAGCAGCGCATCCCCGTCGCGCGGCAGCAGCGCCCGCGCCATGCGCGCCTGCGCCGCGCTCAGGTTCGCCGTGAGCGCCGCCGCCGCCGGCGCGCCGTCCGCGCCGGCGTGCGCATGCAGCGCCAGCGCGTCAAACGCGCCTTCGACCAGAATCAGCCGCCGCGCGCGCGTGCAGGCGTCGCGCGCCTGGTCGGCGCCGTAGAGCAGGGTCGCCGTCGGGGCGCCGGGGCCGGCCAGATACGCCGGGTGCTCCTGGTCGGTCCAGGCGCGTCCCATGGCGCTCACGACGCATCCGTCGCGCAGCAGCGGCAGCATGACGCGCCGCGTGAAGCGGTCGCACACGCGGTCGCCCGCCCGCGTGCGCCGCACCAGCCCCGCCGCTTCCAGGCGCGCTGCCGGCCACCCGGCGGTGCCGCCCAGCGCCTGCAGCAGGTCATCCGGCGCCGCGCCGGTCGCCCCCAGGCGAAACGCCGCCCAGACGCGCGGCAGGACGCCGCGCCGCGCCAGGTACGCCCGCGCCCCCGCGCCGTCGTCCTCATGCAGCCGCGCCGCCCAGTGCGCCGCCGCCGCCGCCCACAGGTCGGCGTCGACGGGTTCGGACGGCGAGGCGCGGACCGGCGCCGCGACGCCGACCTCCTGCGCCAGCCGCGCCAGCGCGTCGGCGAACGGCAGCCCGTCGCGGCGCATGACGAAATCGATGACGTCGCCGCGCGCGCCGCACCCGTAGCAGTGATACCGCCGTTGGTGCGGGTACACGAAGAGCGACGGGGTGCGGTCATCGTGAAAGGGACAGCGCCCGGCGTAGGACATCCCCGTGCGACGGAGCGGCGTCGTCGCGTTGATGACCGCCACGATGTCGGCGCGGTCCTTGACGGCGGCGACGGCCGCCGTCCACCATGGCTCGTCCATGCTTCCTCCCGGTCGCCGCGTCGTCGGCGCATGCGGACGCGGCGTCGTGCGCCCGACGCCCCCGTCGGGCGCCGGACTCGCGCTCAGTGTACCACATCCGTCCGCCGCGCCGCGCTACGCTGGCGCTATGGACATCAACTCACGGTCACCGGACCATCCGGCCCGGGCGGGGCGGGAGTCGTATGACGCCCGCCCCGCCCGCCCCGTCCGCCGCCGCCGCCTCCCGGCGGCGCCCGACGGCGACGGGGGGCGCCCGGACCGCCCTGCGGGGCGTCCGGCGCGCCGACCGGCCGGCTGCGGTCTCCGGGCCGCAGCCATGGTCTACGTCGTCTTCGGGGTCGCCCCCGCCGCGTCCGGCGCAGGGGCGACCTTTCTGGCGGGCCCGCATCCCCTCTGGGAGCGGGCCATCGCGGAGAGCGGCCTGGCGGCCGCCCTCTTCGTCGCCGTCCTTGCGGCGGCGGCGGTCCGCCAGGTCAGCGCGGGCGCTCGCCCGTCCACCACGGCGATGGCGCTGTGGTGGGCGGCGTTCGCCCACCTCCTCATCGCGTTCGTCACCGCCCTCGGGCGGTGACGCACGCGACGCCGGGACGCGGGCGTCCGGCGGGAGTCGCCCTCCCCCGGACGCCCGCGCGACTCATGCGGCGGATCATTGCGCCGCACCGGACGCGGCGACCGACGGTGCGGCGCAATGATCCGCCGCCGCGTCCGGCGCATGGAACAGCGCGTCGGCGAGGGCGCGGACGCGCGGATCGGCGCGCAGGCAGGCCAGGGCGCGGGCGTGCATGCGGCGCGCCTGCTCCCGGCTCATCTGCAGCATCCGCCCGGCGGCGGCGAGCGAGCGCGGCGCGCCGTCGTCCAGGCCATAGGCGAGCGCGAGCAGCCGGCGCTCGGCGGGCGCGAGGTCGGATGCGGCAATGGCGGCGGCGACCTCGGCGCGCAGCAGCGCGCGGGCGGCGGATTCGGCGACATCGGCGCATGCGGCGCCATCGTCGCCCGGCGCCGGAATCCATGCCTGGAGCGGGTCGGAATCGGCGTCGGCGCCGACGGGACGATCCAGCGACACGACGCGCACGGCGAGGTCGCGGCGCCGTTCGGGAATGCGAATCGGCGCCTGGCGGCGCGCCCCGCGCGTCACCGCCTGGTAAATCCACCACAGGGCGTAGGTGGCGAACCGGGAATCCCGGTTGGGATCGAACTTCGCCGCCGCGTGCATCAGCCCCAGGTTGCCGTCCTGGATGAGATCGGCGAGGGCGGCGCCCTCCTCGGCGACGCGGCGCACCAGATAGACGACCAGGCGCAGGTTGCCTTCGACCAGGCGCTGCTGCGCCGCAACGCCGGCGGCGACCTCGGCGCGCAGGGCCACGCGGGCGGCGGGCGGGATGCGCACGGCGGCGTGCAGGCGCGCCTGGGCGCGCCGCCCCGCTGCGACGGTCATGCCCAGCGCGCGCTCCTCGGCGGCGCTCAGGCGCGGGCAGGCGCTCAGGTCCTCCAGATAGGCGTGGAACAGCGCGGCGTCCGCCGCATCGTCCGGCGCCGTCTCCCGATCCATCCCGTGCCACGGAGAATCCTTGCGCTGCAGCATGGGTCGTCGCTCCTGCCGATTGCATCCCACCCGCCATGCGGTAGCATGACGGCGAACGCCGCTGCGCGCATCCGCAGCGGCGCGGCATCCGGCGCCGCCGCGCCATCCGCAGCAACGCCGGATGCCGCCGATCATCAGCAGAGGAGGCGCTCGATGATGCCCCGAGTATCCGCAGGACCCGACCCATGCGACTCATCCGACCCATCGTCTTCGTCCGACCGATCCCTCCGATCCCTGCCGTTGGCGCTGCCGCCGGCGCTGGCGGCGCCCGCGCAGGCGGCGCTGCATGCGGCGGCGCTGCTCGCCGCCGCGCCGGATGACCCCGACGACGATGAGGCGGACGCATCCGCCGCGACGCCGACGGCGCTGGCGGCGCTGCGCATCGACCCGGCGCTGCTGCCGCGCCTGGCGCTGGATGCCGAGCACGTGCAGCGCCTGGCGCACGCCTATGCCGCCGGCGCGCCGCTGCCGCCGCTGCTCGTCTGGCGCACGCCGGACGGCGACCTGACCGTGCTGGACGGGGTGCATCGCGCGGTGGCGGCGGCGCTGGTCGGGCGGCGAACCGTGCCATGCGTGGTGCTGGACGGGGACCGCCTGACGGCGGCGCAGGCGGCGGCGCGGGCGAACCGCCGCCACGGGCTGCCGCGCTCCGCCGCCGACGCCTGGGCGCTGGCGGAGCGCTGGCTGAGCGACCCGGAGTTGCAGCGCCTGCCGAACCGCCGCATCGCCGCGCAGATCGGCGTGGCGCACCAGGTCGTGGATCAGGCGCAGGCGGCGCTCATGCTGGTGCGTCCCGACCTGCTCGACGAGCGGCGCCGCCTTCCCCCGTCCCCGCCGCCGCGCACCGGAGACGGAGCGCCCGACGACGCGCCCGCCGCGCCGCCGGGCGGCGCGCGCCCGGCGCCGTCGCTGACGCCGATTCCGGCGCTGGCGGACGACGGCTGGCAGTGCTACCCCCCGTCGGGGCCGGCGCGTCCCGGCTATGTGCTGGCGCGCGGCGGCGACGCCACCCCGCCGTGCGCGGCGCCGGAAGAAGCCGCCGCCGTCGCCGTGGCGCGCGCCGCCTGGCGGCACACGGCGACCCTCCCGCCGGACGTCTGGCCGCTGCCGCGCCAGGAGGCGCTGGCGCTGGACCTCCAGGACGCGCCGTATGCGCCGCCGCCGCTCATCCGCGTGACGCCGGTCGGACGGGACGAGCGCGGCGGGTTCTGGGTGGGCGCGGCGGACGGCTGGCGTCGCCTGCCGGGCGACCGTGTGCGCGCCGCGCCGCCGCCGGGAACGGCGCTCGCCGCCGCGCTGGATGCAGCCCACGCGGCGTATGCCGCCGCGCTGGATGCGGCGCAGGAAGCGCTGCGCGCGCTGCCGTCCTACCCGGACGCCTTGCAGCGCGCCGGCGGTCTGGGCGTGGCGCCGCAGCCGCTGGCGCCGTTCGCCCTGCGCGCCATCGACCCGCGCCGTCCGACCGTCGCGCCCGCCGACTGGCTGAGCGTGGACCTGCCGGGCGATGTGCTCCATGTGGCGCGGCACACCATGACCATGCTCGATGTCGCGCCGACGACCCCGACGCCGGTCTCCTGGTGGCGCGGCTTGCGGCACCAGATCGATATGTATCCGATCGCCGACCGGCACGCTGCCGCCCCCGCGCTCGCCGCCCTCGCCGCCGTGCGCCGCGCGCGCGACGATCTGCGGCGCGCCTTCGCCGCGCTGCCGTCGCCCGATCCCATGGCCGACGCCGCCCGCGTCGTCGGCGTCGTCGGCGCCGACGACGCCGACGATGACGCCGATGACGCCGACGACGCCGCCGCTGCGCTGCTGATCGGGAACGTGCAGCCCGCCCCACGGACGCGCCCGCATCTCCCTGCGGATGACCCCGTGGCGATCCTCGCGGCGGCGCCGTCCGCCGTTCCCCTGGCGCCGCCGGATGACCGGGAGACGGGCGATCTGACGCCGCCCGTCCTGGCGGCGGCGCTGCGCGCGTCGCCGCCGCGCGCCGCGCGCGTCATCCTGCTCATGCTGGCGCTCTGGCGCGACAACCCCGACGACGTGCGCCGCATGCTCGACGAGGCGCAGACCCTGCCGCCCGCCGCGCTTTGGACGCGCCTCGCCGACGAGTGCCTCGCCGCCCTGCGCGACGCCGACGCCGCCGGCATCCTTGCCGACGCCGGGCTGACCGTCGCCGACCTCATGGCGGCGCTGCACCGCATCGCCGCCGACCCCGCCCGCCGCTGAGGTCCCGTCCGCCGCCGCGCGCGGCGGACGCCGCGCGCGGGCATCCGTCGCCGTCCGACCAACGCCCGCCGCCCCATCTGCTGCGTTCCGGCAGATGCCCGCTGCGCCATCTGCTGCCGTCCGCCAGATGCCCGCCGCCCC
>Ga0209750_1000503_pt1 | contig 18806 bp, 16 predicted proteins | sample YNPBryulayer2012_FD_185813 | JGI IMG/M metagenome (GOLD analysis project Ga0209750, IMG submission 185813) | Anoxygenic and chlorotrophic microbial mat microbial communities from Yellowstone National Park, USA - YNP Bryant MS upper layer 2012... ...
AACAGCATATAGAGCCATAGCGGTTGGAAGCCATTCGTTTGATTGATGCCGTCAAAGGTCAGCCCTTTACCAAGCGCAACATTTAGAGCGATTTTATAAAAGTAGCCTGTGTCGTCAGGAATTCGGGTCACTACCGCTTCCATCTCTCTGAAGGCATAAAGTATAAGCCGTCCGCAGACAAAGGTAACGACAATTGCGAGTAGCCCCAGAATGATTAGAGTTTCTGTTGTCAGGGCAGGTAATCTTCCAGATCCCAGCCTCACACCTTTTTTTTCCGCAATCTCGTGACTCTGCATATCGCACGCCTCCTAAGCGCTGCCAACTGCACGCAACCTATAAAGAATATACCACACCTGGCAAGGCAAACTACTCCGCCTTCTGCCCCCCTGAGTCAATTTCCGCCCTATGCCGATAATACCCACAAGGGGAAGTCTATGACCGAGCGGGTGCTTATTGTAGACGACGAGGAAGATTTGCGCTATGTCTATACGCGCCAGCTACGGGGCGACGGCTACCTGCTGGACACCGCCGTCGACGGCGAGGAAGCCATCGAAAAGATTCGCACGAACGAATACGCCGTTATCTTGACCGATATGCGCATGCCGCGCAAAGACGGGCTGGCAGTAATCGGCGCCGCGCGCGAACACCTCCCCGACGCCGAAATCATCGTGCTGACGGGGCACGGCTCACTCGAAAACGCGCTGCAGGCGTTCAAATCAGGCAATATCTTCGAGTACCTGCTCAAGCCGCTGGACGATATTGGCGTCTTGAACACCGTCGTCGCCCGCGCGATGGAGCGGCGCAACCTCCGCAAGCACAACCGTGAACTGTTCGAGCAACTCCAGCGCGCCTACGAGGAGCTGCGCCAGAAATCGGAGATGCTCATCCAGAACGAGAAGATGATTTGGGCGAATGCGGGCATCGACAGATGGTTTTACTGTTCCGCAAGCCTTTGTTTTTTGCAGGACACTCCAAAACCCGCAGAGAACAAGCCCATGACACGATTTGCTAGGCAATTTGTAGACGGTTAAGCAACGAACTACTGTTTAGGAGACAACATCATGAAAAACAACAAAGCCCATCCTGACGTCTCCCGACGCCAGTTTCTGCGCTGGAGTGGAACCCTGGCGGCGGGACTAGCTGCTGCGCCGCTGATGGCGGGCGTTCATCAGGAACGGAGCAAGAAGGTGCGCATCGGCGTCGTTGGTGGCAACTTCGGAGCGTCGTTCTATTTCCATGAATATCCCAATTGCATCGTGGAAGCCGTGAGCGACCTCATCCCCGAGCGGCGGGAGCGATTGATGCAGGTGTACGGTTGTAGCAAGTCCTACGAGTCGCTAGAAAAGTTGATACAGGACAAGAACGTGGAAGCCGTGGCGGTCTTCACCCCTGCCCCCGACCACGTGACCCACTCGATTGCTTGCCTGAAGGCAGGTAAGGTGGTGGAAAACGGACATGTTGCCCGAGCCGTTGCGACATCCCAGCGGACACGACGGCTCGCATACCTTCTTGACACACGAGTTCGTGGATGCGCTGGTCAATCAGCGACGTCCTGATATCGACATTTACAACGCCCTCGCGCTGACCGTGCCGGGCATTATCGCCCATCAGAGTGCGCTGCAGGGAGGAAAGCAGCTGCGCATCCCGCAGTTTGACCCGCGATAGCAAACAAGGTTCGGCGTTGAAGCCCGGAGTCCTGCGGTGCTATAATGACAGCGGAGGGTAAGTGATACTGGCGTTACAAGCGGTGTTGCCCTTCTCTTCGGGCTGACCCAATAGTGTGGGGGTTGGACAACCGGATATGAAAGACACGCGGCGGCATATATCGCAAGCAGATTTGGAAGAGGTTATCCGAAGGATTGTGCAAACGGCACAGCCCGACCGGATTATTCTGTTTGGTTCCGCAGCGCGAGGGGCAATGGGCGCCAACAGCGATATAGACTTACTCGTCATCAAAGGGGGTGCGGTTAACCGGAACAAGTTGCTGGGGGAAATATATCGCGGACTCAGAGGGGTTCACGTCGCTGTAGACGTCCTGCTCGCAACGCCGGAAGAAATCGAGAAATACGCACACTCCCCCTTTCTCGTCATTGCCCCTGCGTTGGAAGAAGGTAAGGAGGTCTACTGTGCGGGAAAGGCTCCCCCCGACTGACCCCCGAGAGTGGTTGAACCGTGCGAGGAGCAACCTCGCACAAGCACGGGTTCGCTGCCCAGAGGTTTATCTCGAAGATTTGTGTTTCAACGCACAGCAGGCAGCAGAAAAGGCGATCAAAGCGCTGCTTATCGCACATGGGGTTCGCTTTCCCTATGTCCACGACATCGGCTTGCTACTAACTCTCCTTGAGGGCGCGGGCATTCCCGTTCCAGAAGATGTCGCTAACTCATCCATGCTGACCCAATATGCCGTAGCGGCACGCTATCCAGGGCTAACGCCACCAGTGGAAGAGGACGACTACAGAAGAGCCGTATCCATCGCAGAAAGGGTTTTGCAATGGGTCGGCGAACAATTAGTCGGCAACAAGTCTGTGACAGATAAAGAAAGGAGTGTTCCATGATGGTAGAGTCCTTCGCGCATCTACTGACCCTATTCGGGATGGTCTCCCTCGCGATGCTGGCATCCACAGCATCCGCCCAAAATCAATCCCGCTACTACGCGCACCAGGCAGTCCACGACCAGTATGGGGTCATCGCCCCATGGTACAACGGGTTAAACGGACAGTGCGACTGGCGGGTGCGTATCGCTGCCGAAACCCTCAAACGTTTCCCGTGGACGGATACCAGTAACGCTATCGCCGCTTACCCCCACTACGTCTACACTAGCCTCTGGGGCATTGACGCACAGGGCAACATCACCCCCAATGACCCGGGCGACTGGATGAACGGCGACATCGGTCAGCGAGCCACCAGCGTGCTGATAGGCTTCAGCGATTACTACCGTTATACGGGAGATGCCTCCGCCATCGCTCACCTTACCTACATGGGGGACTACGTGACCCAACACTGTGTGACGCCTCCCGACCACGAATGGCCGCGCTTTTTCATCAGCGTGCCCGTGAAGGGTAAGGCGTACGGCAAGGCAGACCCCAACGGCATGATACAGCTCGACCTGTGCGGTTCCGTGGGCTATGCGCTGCTGCGGGCGTATCAGGTTACCGGCAACACCCGCTGGTGGGAAATAGCCAAACACTGGGGCGATGTGCTTGCACAAAAATGCAACCTGACGCCGGGCGAAGACCCGTGGGGACGCTACGCCAACCCCGAATCCGCCCCATGGAAAAGCAACAAGATGACCGGCGGCGTGACGATGATATTGGCGTTTCTGGACGAGCTGATTCGGCTCGGCTACACGGGGAAAAACGGCGAGATTGTGCGGGCGCGGGATGCGGGCAGACGGTATCTGCGTGAGAGACTGCTCCCTGCGTGGCACGTCGACGACACCTGGGGCAGATATTTCTGGGACTGGGAAAACCCGGTGCAAAACTGCATCACCACCCCCGATGCCGCGCACTACCTGCTGGCGCACAAAGAGGAGTTTCCTAACTGGCGCACCGACGTGCGCAACATCCTGACCCTTTTCCTGAACCGCTCTGGCGTCCATCCCGACTCGAACGGCGACGTATACAGTGGGGCGTGGGCGTTCCCCGAATCTTCCAACTGCTGCGGACGCTCGCTCCTTCATGCACCACTATGCCTTGCTCCAGTGCTGGCGCGCTATGGCGTGGAAGCGGACAGTGCGTGGTGCCGTGAGCTGGCATACCGCATGATGGTACTGCAGACCTACGACGGGCACGAGACAGGCGTCAGCGAAGACAACATCGACGGCGGCCTCATCGTCAACGCGGGCTGGCTCAATGCCGCGCACCCGCTGCCCCTGCGCCGTATACTCTGGGCAATCTCATGGCTGCCAGAAGAGCTGGGCGCGAACCGCGAAAACCACATCGTCCGCTCGACTGCCGTGGTGAACTCGGTCGTCTACGGCGATGGCAAAATCGAATACTCCACCTTCGACGCCCCAGCAAACACGGTGGACGTACTGCGGCTGGCGTTTGAACCTGCTTCGGTTACCGCAGACGGGAAACCCCTGCGCCTGCGCAAAGACCTGCGCGCTAACGGCTACACGGTAAAACGCCTGCCAAACGGCGATGCCATCGTACACATCCGGCACGACGGTGCAACACGCATCGTGGTCTCTGGGGACGACCCGCAGCAGGTGACAGAGGCCAGCGAGCTGAGTTACGAGGGAGAGTGGCAGACTCTGGCGGACGGCTCGCGCATGACCCAGAACGCAGGCGCGGCGTTCACCGCCACTTTTGAGGGCAATCAGGTGCGCGTCATCGGCAACGTCGATGCCTTTGGCGGGCTGGCGGACGTCTATCTGGACGGGCAGAAACAGCTGGTGCATATCGACTGCTGGAACCCCACGGCGCGCGAGAGACAGGTGCTTTATTACAGGAACGGGCTTGCGCCCGGCAGGCATACGCTGCGAATAGTCGCCCGAGGCGCAGGCAACCCCTACTCGAAGGGCACGCGCGTCTCCGTCTCTGAGGTGCAGTTCTCGGCGGCAGAGGGCAAGCATCACTTCCCGTCGGGCACGGGTCCTGCGGAAGCACAGCGAATGGTCTTCGGATACACCGCTCGCGAGGACTATCGCGACTCGCGCGGCAACCGCTGGCGACCAGGCACCGAGTTCGTCATCCGATTGGGAGCAGACCGAGACACAGTACTGGGCTCGTGGTGGACGACGCCTGTTCAGGAACCGATTGCGGGCACGCGAGACCCCGAACTGTACCGCCACGGGGTGCACGGTAAAGACTTTTGGGTGAATGTGACGGTTAACCCAACCAGACGGTACGACGTCCGCCTGAAGTTCGCCGCCAGAAGCGGAACGGAAGGCAACCGCTTCCACATCTCCATCAATGGCGAACAGGTCGCCACCGACTTCGATGTGGTGAAGGCGGCAGGCGGGGTGAACCGCGCCACGGATTTAGTGTTCAGAAACGTAACGCCTGTTCAGGGCATCATCCGTATCCGCTTCACCGGCGCGCAGGTGACAGAGGGTGACAACGCCAAGCAGCTGGAGGCGTTCGTGCAGGCGATAGAGGTCACTCCGAGCAGGAGGGGGCGATAGCGACTACAGGCTCACCCCGTTGAGAACCACCAGCTTCTCTACCGTCATCTCGCGGATGGCGTAATGCGGTCCCTCGCGGGTGTTGCCGCTGGCTTTCACGCCGCCGTAGGGCATCTGGTCGGTGCGATAGGTGGGCGCGTCGTTAATCAGCACGCCGCCGAACTGCAAGCGACGCGCCACCTCGAACGCGGTGTGGATAGACGCCGTGAACACCCCCGCTTGCAGACCGTACTCCGTGGCGTTCGCCAGTTCCACCGCTTCGTCCAGCGTGCGGAAGCGCGTGATGCCCACGACGGGTCCGAACACCTCTTTGCAGAACACCTTCATTGCTGGCGTTACATCTGCTAGCACGGTCGGCTTCAGAAGCGTGCCTTCCACCCCGCTGCCCAGAAGCAGCCGCGCTCCCGCCGATACCGCCTCGTCCACCCACGCTTTCACGCGGTCGCGGTCAGCAAGCGTAATCAGTGTAGCTTATTGATAAGTCTTCTGTGGTTATCACTAAGAGCGTTGAATGGAAAGGAGATTTTGCTCCAGAAAATCCTGGGCTTTCCCGGCAGCACCTGATAACCATTTTTTTCAAAATATTCCCTCAGCACCTCTTCGTAAAACTTTGCGAACAGGAAGACACGCATTCCGCCTGAATTCTTCGGAGAAAACAACTCATCCAAGCGTTGTTCAATATGATAGCTCATCAAGCACGCCTCCGATTGCAGCTTGTCTGCGGTTCGGCAGAGAGCATAGTCTTCAGCAGATGACATGCGCCGAAATACTGACAGCCTGACACGAACGGCGATACTTTTGTAGTCGGTCATCTCCATGACAGCCTACAAGGGGTTCACCGGTTCGCCGTTGCGGCGCACCTCAAAGTGCAGGTGCGGACCCGTTGCCAGTCCTGTCGCGCCGACATAGCCGATGACCTGTCCCTGCTTTACCGTCGCGCCCTCGCCCACCGCCAGCGCGGAACAGTGTGCGTACAGCGTCGCCACGCCCCCGCCATGGTCGATAATGACCGTGTTACCGTAGCCGCGCCGGTATCCCGCGAAGATGACCTCCCCATCTGCTGCGGCTTTAATCGGGGTACCATAGGGCGCAGCGATGTCCACACCGTTGTGCATTCGGTTCACTTTCAAAATGGGGTGAAACCGCATCCCGAAGCCCGATACAATTGGGCCGTTGACCGGACAGATGAACACCCCGCGGAACGGTCGGGCAAGGCGAGCCTGACCCCGCGGGGTCTGTTCCATTGCCCGCAACATCGCGGCAATCTGGCGCGACTCCTCTTCCCACTCATCCAGCGCCTGTTCCTTTAGCTGGCGGTCGCGGGCGATGTCCTGCAATATCTCCCGTTTGACTTGTGTCTGCTGGTGTAAACGGTAGGTTTGCTGCGCCAGTTCCGCTTCCAGCTGGGCGATTTCCTGTGCCTGCTTGTCCAGTTGCGCCTTTGCCTGAGCGGCTTCCTCCTTGTCTTGCCGGATGGCGAGCACCAGCCTCGAGTCCGCCCGCGCGATACGCCCCAGCACGTACGAGCGGCTGATGAGGTCATGCACATCTCGCGAACCGAGCAATACGCGCACCGTGCTGGCGTTACCCTGCTGATAAGCCACGCGCACACGGCGGGCGAGCAGCTGCTGGCGTTGCTGCAGTCGCTGTTCCAGCTCTTTTAGGCGCGCAGCGGTTTTGCGCTGTAAAGACCGTACGGTGTTCAATCGGGTGCGCACCGTGTGCAATCGCTTGCGGGTGGCGTCCAGCTCTTGCTCGGTAGCCAGCAGGTCGGCGGTGATAGCACGTTCCCGCTTGCGAATCTGTCGGATTTCGGCACGAGCCTGTCGAATCTGCTTCTGCACCGTTGCCAGCTTCTTCTGCAGCTCGGTCTTGCTGGCGGCGGCTGGCTTGGAAGGTTGCGAAGACGAACGCTGCGGCGGTTTTGCCACCGCAAAAGATGCAATCACCAGAACAATGAACAGACTAACCAGCCATTCCCATCTTAACCCCATGACTCACCCCCAACAGGACTCACACTGCCTGCAGGTATTTTCGGACGGAGAGGGTGCTGACCACACCCCCTATCGCCGCGCCCAGAATGGTCAAGGCAAGGAATACCACCCACACGGGCATCGGCGAGCCGCCCAGACTGTCGATAAACACCAGTTTGCGCATCACAAAGTGCGATACCAGTTTGGACACTGCGAAAATCAGCCCACAGGCAATCCACGCACCCAGCACGCCCTGCACAACCCCCTCCAGCACGAACGGCGTGCGGATGGTAGCCGATGTTGCGCCAATCAGCTGCATGATGCGTATCTCCCGACGGCGGGCAAAGACCGTGAGGCGGATGGCGTTGTAAATGATGATGCTGGTGGCAATCAACAGCAACACCGTGCCGCCGATGCCTACCCATCGCACCACCGTTGCCACTGACAGGATGATATCCACCTCTTCCTTCGCGTCGCGCACCGCATCCACTTCGGGTAAACTCCTTAGCCATGCGCTGACCGCCCCTGTCCGCGAAGGGTCTTTGACCTGAATGACGAAGCTGTCGGGCAATGGGTTATACGGCAGTGCGGCGGTAATCTCCTGCTGCAGTGCCTTCTGGAACTCGGGCCACGCCTGTTCTTTGGGTTTGAAAGTTACCTGTGCGATGTCGGGGTGCTTTTCAAACTGCTTCTGCAGCTCCTGTGCCCGTTGGCGCGAGACATTGTCCTTCAGGAACACGTCGATGGCGAACTTGGGGGGCAGGCTGTTCGCCAGCTTCTCCAGTCGCCACAGGATCAACCCGAAACCACCGAACACCGCCAGCGCGAGCGCGACCGTGCCGATGGCTGCCAGCGTCATTAAACCGTTGCGCCGCAGGTTGACCAGAGCCTCTTCCACCAGAAACTCCACATGGCTAAGGTTCATGCGTGTACACCCCACACGGAACGTCGCTGACAATGGTACCTCTATCCAGCATCACCACGCGCTTGCGCATCCGGTCTATCACATACTTATCGTGGCTGGCGACAAGCACCGTTGTTCCCCGGATGTTGATGTGGCTGAGCAGCTGCATGATGTCCCACGAAGTATCAGGGTCCAGGTTACCTGTCGGCTCATCCGCCAGAAGCAGGGGCGGGTCGTTGGCGATGGCGCGCGCGATGGCAACCCGCTGTGCTTCACCTCCCGACAGCTGGGCAGGGAAGCTGTCGCACCGGCGCAGAAGCCCCACGAGATCGATGGCGTTGGCGGTGCGTTTGCGAATCTCCTTGCGCGGAAGCCCCAGTACCCGCAGGGCGAAAGCCACGTTCTCCCACACGGTTTTATTGGGCAGAAGCCCGAAATCCTGAAACACCACTCCCATCATCCGGCGGTAGTAGGGCACTTCGTGGGGAGGTAGCTCGGCAACGTTGCGTCCAGCCACAATCACCTTGCCATCAGAGGGCAACACTTCGCGCGTGATGAGCTTGAGCAAGGTGGACTTGCCCGCCCCAGTGGCTCCCACCAGAAAGACGAACTCCCCCTTTTCCACGCGCAGGTTGATGTTTCGGAGCGCGTGCACGCCGTTGGGATATGTCACCGACGCTTCCTGTATCTCTATCATGACGCCCCACTGCTACGGTATGGTTCGCAATCGCGGTGGCAAAAACCTTTCGGCAGGAACAACCACTGTGTATGGCGAAAGCGTACGCGGAGATTCGTGGAAAAGGGTGAGTAGTGTGTCCAGAGTGTTTGTTTTCGCGCTGGCGCTGGTTGCACTTACTCTGGTAGTGCAGGCGCAGGGGCTGATGCAGGGGCAGGGCGTTTTCGTAGACCGCGATGGGGCAACCCATCGCTGGCAGGTGACGCCTGCGCACAGCCTCCAGTGGGACGGGGAAATCTACATGCCAGCAGGAGTGTGGTTCACCCCGCAGTGGCTGCGAGCAGACTCCACCGAGGCGGACTTCCAGCGCGACGAGCAACTGCTGGATGCACTGGTGCGGGCAGGCATTAGCGATGTCTGTATCGTGCCTCGCGACGCGGCGCCGACCATTCCTGCCGAACGCTGGCAGCGGCTGGTAGATGCGCTGGAGTCGCGGAACATGCGCTATGGTCTTTCCCTCGGGGAGGCGGGATTGCCTGTCGCGCAGGGATATGTGGTGGCGCCGGCGTCTAACCGTATCGCCAACATCACGCAGGGTGGGGTTGTCGTTTTCCGCGCGCCGTACGCCGACCATGCGCAGGTATTTGTGGTAGACACCCATGACGGCAGTATCCTCAGCCATACGCGCGTGGCTGTGGAGCAGGGCGTGGGGCGTTTGCCCCTCCAGCTGCAAGAAGGCGTCATGGCGGTTATGGTCGCCTATCCTCATCGCCCTCTGGCGGATAACGGCGGCTTCGTTCCCGACGTGTGGGAGAGCTACGATGCATGGCGGGATGGGGTGCTGCAAACTCTGGGCAAAGTGCGATTTGGCAAAGGGCTTCGTTTCTTTGCCGACCCGCTGGGACGGTGGACACCGCCTTTAGAAGATGACGGTATCGTGCCGTCGTCGCCGGGGTTTCGGTTGGGCTTTGAAGCCTTTCTGGCGCGCAAGTATCAGACTCTGGAGAACCTGATGAGCGCGTGGGCGCTCTCAGAGCGCAACCTGGAGTCGTTTGCCGAAGCCGCACGTCAACTCCCCCTCTGGCGCGGGCAAAAGGGTATTCCCCAGCTGTACGAACTGCAGACGGGCAACCTGCGTCGGGTGGAGGCGACCCGCTGTGCCTACTGGAGAGACGTAAACCAGTATCGGCGGGAAGCGTTGCAGGAAGCAGCTGACCGCCTGGCGGCAGTGCTGCGTCGCCACCTGGCGGATGTGCCTGTCCTGCTGAGCTGGCAGAGGTTCCACCCGATGTATGTGTTCACGCAGAACCAGCCGGGCGTAGAAGGGCTGCTGGTAGTTACTGCGGAGCACGGATTCAACCTTGCCGTGAAGAGCATGGCTCCGGCAGTGGGACAGGCGACAGAGAGCGTACGCCCCACATGGCTACTGGCTGCGCTGGCACACGATGTGAGTCGGGACTACGCTGACAGTCAGGCTATACACAGTGAGGCGGAGGCTCTGGCTCAAGCAGGCAGCCGGGGCTGGTTCTTCCGGGTGACTGAGGCGTTGACAGACACCGTCCCACTGCAGTGGCTGCGCTCTTTCCAGCAGACGGTGCTGGCGCGACCGGAATGGCAGCAGCCTCCCAAAGTGCTCTTCTTTCCCCTGACCGCGTCGGGTATCTGTGAGGTCAAAAAGCTGCCAGGAGACGTGTGGTGGCTCCCTTCGGCACGCGAGGGAACGATAGTGAACGTGGGGCGGAACTACCGGGCTTACCAAATCCGTACCCTTGCTGGCGAGCAGTACGTCCTGTGGTCTGCGGACCGCGACCGCCCGGTGAACTTCCGCCTCAACGAGCCACGTGTGTTCACGGCATTCCTGCCTGATGGCACACCGGTCAAAATCAGCGGGAAAGGGCGCAATTTCTCGTTGAATCTCCCAACGGTGCCGGTGGTGTTTACCGGTAGCGGAACGCTGTTTCCTGTCGAAGCTGCCGAGGATGCCATCAACGAACTGGCAAGGCTGATTAAAATCGGGCAGTCGCGTCGGGTAGAGGTGGGAACGGCTCGATTCCGCTGGCAGCAGGCACGCGAGAACCTCCGGGCTGGTCAGGTGTACACCGCCTACCTGCTCGCCAGCGAAGCACTGGAAGAGCTGGTGCAGCGGTTATCGCAGTACCTCTGGATGGAAGCGGAAACGGCGGACGAAAGCAACTTCGATGAGATTGTAGACCTGCCATGGGCAAGTGGTGGTAAGGTAGTCCGACTGCAAAACATCAACGACCCACCCGCGCGAGGTTATTTCCTGCGCTACCGGTTCGCCGTGAGAGAGGAAGGGAACTACGTCGTGTGGGTAGCGTGCCGCACGGAAGGCGGTTCCCCGCTGTTGTGGAGTGTCGACGATAACGCCCCACAGCCACCGGAAAGCAGCGTCTCCGTCGGTGGTTACGGCGAGGGCTTTGGGTGGCTCCGTATGGGCACGGTGAGGTTGTCACCGGGGTTTCATGTTCTGGAACTGCGAGTGGTGCAGCGTGCCGGCGAGGGCGCTAAGCCCTATGTGCAGTGGTGCGATGTGGTGTTGCTCACCGCGGAGAATATCATCCCGCAGGGTACCGTCAAACCGCCCGTCAGGTAGAGGCTTATGGAAAAGCCGTCTTCTCCCACCATCACCTTTTTCCGGGCGTTGCGCAGCGCAACAGGCGACGCCTACGACCGGCTGGGGTTGACTCTGGCAAGTAGCCTGCTGTGGCTGGTCGCATTGATGGTGGTGTCCATTGCCATTAACGCAGCCGCTATGACGAAGCAGGTGCTGGTGGTTCTGGCAATGTTTTTTGTCGGTGCAGTGCTGCTGGGTGAGGCGTGGATGGGGTGTGTGTATTTAGCGTATCGCATCGCGACGCGTGATGACCCATCACTGCTGTGCTTTGTCGAAGCATGGCGCGGATTGGGTTGGAAAACGCTGTGGATGGCAGTCATCCAGACCTTTGTCACGCTGGTCATCACGGTCAACATCGCACTCTATCTGCAAAGCAATCTGCTTTTCATGCGGGTGTTCGGGGTGGTTATCCTGTACATTTTGCTCCTGTGGATAACCGCTATGCTGTATCAATATCCGTTGCTGGTGGAGCATGTCTTCGGGGCGTATGCCGCAGAGCAGACCAAAACGAGCTGGCTGAGGAGGGTGCTTCGACGTTCCCTTCTGTTAACCATAGGCAACCTGCCATTCAGCGCGGGGATGTTCGCAATGATAGCGGCATGGGCAATCTTCTGCGCACTCAGCATCATCGGGGCAGCGCTGATGTTCGCGGGCTTTGCGGCACTGGCGACGGTATACTGGACCCGCGCTTTGCTCATTAACTACGGCGTTATTGTGCTGCCGCCGGAGCCGGAGGTTATTCCCGATGAGCAGTTTCGCCTACCGGACGAGTAAAAGAGACTTGCGCTCGTTAGCTCCAAAATAGCCAGACAAAAACACACTGCTTGATTACAGGGTAAAAGGAGGGTGAGTCATGATCGAAGTAACCTGCCTGGGCATTCTGGTTGCCGATGTGGTGGGCAAGCCCGTCGACACCTATCCCGAACGCGGTCGGCTCCAGCTGGTCGAGCGCATGGAGCTGCACAGTGGTGGCTGCGCCGCGAACACGGGCGTGTCGCTGGCGAAAATCGGTGTCCGCACCGCCGTCATCGGCAAGGTGGGCAACGACGGCTTTGGCGACTTTTTGGTACAGGTGCTGCAAAAGCACGGCATCGACACGCGCGGAGTCAGGCGTGACGAAAAGGAAGCCACCAGCGCGACGATGGTGATGGTGCGCAGCGATGGCGAACGCTCCTTCATCCACTACATTGGCGCGAACGCGGCATTGCGCCTAGAAGATGTGGACATGGACATCGTGCGGCAGAGCAAAGTATTGCACGTGGCTGGCGCACTGGTCATGCCCGGCATCGACGGCGAGCCAACGGCGCAACTGCTACGCCAGGCGAAGGAGATGGGTGTCCTCACCAGCTTTGACACCGTGTGGAATACACAAAGTGGCGGCATGAACACCGTCAAGCCCTGCCTACCCTACGTGGACTACATGATACCCAGCATCGAAGAGGCGAAGATGCTCACCAGCAAGGAAGACCCCGAGGACATCGCGCAGGTGTTTCTGGAACACGGTGTGAAGGTGGTCGGGTTGAAGATGGGTGAGCGTGGGTGTTACATCCGCACCGCGGACGTCAGGCTGTCTATCCCGCGCTATCAGGTGCAGGCGGTGGACGCGCTGGGAGCCGGTGATGCCTTTGCCGCTGGCTTTTTAACCGGCGTGGTGAGAGGCTGGGATTTGGAGCAGACCGGTCGCTTCGCCAACGCAGTGGGCGCGCTGTGTGTAACCGCGCTTGGCGCCACTACAGGCGTGCGCTCATTGCAGGAGACACTGGAGTTCATGCAGAGGACGCCGATGGCGTCGGGATGAGATGGAAAGAACCAGCCCCTTTCTAGAAATAGCCCGCCACGGCAGGAACGAGTGGTGGCGGTATGCGGCGGGAGTTGTGTTCATTTTTGTCTGCTGGATGGGCGGACAGGTGATTATCGCCGTGCCTCTGGTGTCGCGCGAGCCTGACCCCGCCCGCGCGGACCTGTTGCTGCTTGCGCTGTTACTGCTCAGCTTTGCGCCGGGCATGGCAGCAGTCGCAGTGGCGGTGCGGTTGCTGCATGGCAGGACCTTCCGCACGCTCGTGACCCCTAACGCGCAGGTATCGTGGAAACGATTGGCAACGGGCTTCGTTGGGTGGTTCGTCCTTGCGGCGGTAGCAGGGCTGGTAGAAGCCTTGCTGCATCCGGGCAGATATCAGCCAAACCCTGAGCCGCTGACGGCTTTGCCGTTCCTGGTGGTGGCTGCGCTGTTGATACCGCTTCAGGCGGGCACCGAGGAGCTTATCTATCGGGGCTACCTGCTGCAGGCAACGGGTTGGCTCTTGCGTCATCCTGTCTTGCTATCCATCTTGAACGGCTTGCTCTTCGCGTTGCCCCATGCGGCAAATCCTGAGACCTCTGCAGGATTCGTCAAGGTGATGTTTTTGTATTTCCTCACCGGGTTGTTCTGGGCGTTCATCACCCTGCGCTCTGGCACTCTGGAGCTAGCAATAGGGGCGCACACGGCGAATAACCTCTTTACCGTAGTGGTGGCAAACTTTCAGGAAACCGCTATCCCCAGCCGCTCTTTCTTCACGGTTACGGAGATAGACGCGAACTATCAGCTGGTGAGCCTGATTGTTGGCATGGTGGTTTTCTATCTGGTTTTGGTGCGTCGGTCTGGTGAGCATTGAATCTGGCTCACTGTGTGCATCTCTTCGAACCACACCCACCACGCTGGCTTGCCGTCCGCATGCCCGGACGCCTGTAGTCGCGTTTTTGCTCCGGAGGGCAGGGTGTTCGTCTGCAGCCATCGTCTGGCATCCTCCTCGCTGGCGAAGGGACCCAACCGCACCGACAGGAGGGGTATGGGTTTGTCACAGGACAGCGTGAATGTTCCCCCTTTTCGCCATGAATAGCGCAGGCGAGCAACCTGTAACCCTTTTTCCGCTGGAATCAGCACCGGGAAGTTCTCGACCTCGATTCCCGCCAACGGCGATGGGGCACGGGGCAGGATGCGCACATGCTGGGGGTCGGTATCGTCTATCCCGGCGCAGGCTTCCAGAGCGTGCATGGCGGGTCCCTGATTGGCGCCGTTACTCAGGTCGCCGATTCGGTACCACATCCCGTTCGGCAGGATGCAAGTGCCTTCAGGGATAATCCACAGCCATTTGCGCCAGTCAATACCTCGCTGGGGGTCGACGTAATCCATGTTTTTGTCATAGGTGTATTTGGCGAGGTTCCAGAGCAGTTTGCCCGCATCGTCCATCTCGTCCAGCATGAGGGCGGCATGGGTGAGCCAGCCCTGCCCGTAGCCCATTGCCAGTACGGGCGCGTGTCCATACCGCTGACTCAACTGCCTGCGCAACGTGTTGCGGGTGATGGAGGTCATCATGCTGTCCCAGCGCGCGGGGTCGTAGCCGTCCAGATAGATGGAGAACCAAGCCTGCACCAGAGAATCCTGCAGGCTGGGCAACACCGAGTAGGGACTGGCTCGCCAGCAGAGGTTGTTATGGTCACCCACTTTCAACAGGCGCACCATGCCAGCCTGCAGGCGGTCGGCGTAGGCGCGCCAGCGGGATGCCAGTTCCCTTTCGCCCAGTGCGTCAGCGATTTGCGCGGAGCAACGCAGTGCCACCATACAGGTGTAAGTGGCGTAGGGTTCATACATATCGGCGTTGGCGTAGTTGCGCCGAATCTTCTCAGGGTCGGTTTCCCTGCTCATGCCCGGCGGACATAACGGCAGGTGGGGTCCCCCACCCCATCCCGTGACTTCTCCCTCACTGAATATCACGTCGCGTCCCGTGTAGTCCATGAACCAACACACAAACTCGGCGGCGTCGCGCGTGGAATCCCAGCGGCTTTTGCCGTAAACGTGTGGGCGTGGAGCGGTTAACCATTCCTCGGTGGGTGCGCCCAGCATCCGCCATGCCACCCACCTGCCCACCATCGTCGCGGCATGCCCCTCCATCTCCTCGTTGCCGTCAATCTCGTTGATGGGCCACGGCAGGGAATAAGGGCCGTTCATCACAAACGCCCAGTGCGGTGGGGCATCTTTCGGGTAGCGTGAAATGTCCAGAGGTTCGTTGGGAGGACCCTGCGCTGGATCGCGGTTGGCGCGGTAGAAGTAGAGCCATCGATCGCAGAAGTCCACATAGTTGGTGCGGCGGGCATCATCGTAAGCGCATCGCAGTACAAGGGTTGCGTAGTGGTCCGAACTGCGTCCATATGCCCCCTCGGCGTATACCCCGACGGGCGCCCAGGTGCCGATGCCGCTGTAGCCGCCGTACCAGGGGCAGTCCTTACCCGTCTCACGGAAAAAGCCCGTGCTGCTCTCGAACTTTTCCATCATCTGCAGGATGTTGGCGGTCCAGATGTTGGTGAGCATATCCGCCTCGCGTCCGCCCAGAAAGCGGATACGGGCGACATCCGCGTCTTCAGGAAAGGGCAGTAGCGGCACTCGGCGCGGGAGGTCTTCTGTCGAGGTATACAGTGCACGTGCCAGTGCGTCCAAATCGGCAATCCAGTTTGGTACGCGGTAAGAGGCGAAAGCAGGCTTGAGGTCATCGGCATCCGCGCGCCACCGACCGAAGGGCTTCAGGTTTGCCTCTGGCTGGGCAGATACCAGCGTGACGGCGGAAATCAGAGGGCGTCCGCGCACATCGGGATTGTCTATCACCGTGATGCCTTCTATCCGTTTGGGTCGAGGGCGAATGGCCAGATAGTAGTGGGCGTGCCGGGTGTCGCTGGTGGCGACTTCCTCGCTTTCGCGCAGGCGCAGGGCGCGCCGCAGGATGCGCATGTATTCCGGGCGCGAGGCGAAAGGCTCGCGGATAGGCACGCTTACCGAGTGGGTCGGACCATGTGCCCACTGCGCCACGAACCACGCAGTCGCCCCGATGACAAGCGGCACCCTGTCGCTCGTACCATCCTCGTAGTGGATGAGCAGTTCGCCAATGGACGCGCCCACATACAGCAGGTCGTCGCGTTTCTCGCGCAGTTCGGGGTGTTCGCCCCAGTGCGCTACGCCGTAATCCCAGCCTTCATTCATCATACCCAGCAGATACAGCGTTTCGGCTTGAGCATGCACCGGGATGGTCTCTCGTGTACCTTCCACCTGCCGACGGGATATTCCGCGCCGTTCGGGCATCGCTGCCAGAAACGGTATCGACCTGCACAATACCATCTCTGCCCCCTCGTCGATGGGCACAGCGTAGAGGTCGTTGCGTTCCACAGGTTTAGCAGTGGGAAGGTCTTCCTGTCGGTAATCAGCGAAGGCAATCCACGCGAAGCCACCGGGGCGAATGACAGGGTTACCGTCGATGACCTCCAGATACACCTGCCTTCCGATAAGGTCTGCCGTGACCCATTTCACCGGCGTCAGGGTATTACTGCCGGGCGTATGCGCTCGGCGGAGGATGGCGCCATCAGGGTACGAGCGCAAGAGCACCCAGTTGCGGTCGCCGTCGTTCTGGGCGTTCAGGGTGCCGTCCCATCCTGCGATGAGGAAACGCTGTATGGGCGTGCGGATGGTGAACACAGGGGAGCGCAACGTGCCGGTGTTGCTTTCGCCAGCTTCCAGCGAGTTCACCACGTAGCCGGGTTGTACACCCTGCGGCGAGAAGAAGGGAGGATTCAGGCTGATTCGCCACGTCTGCTCGTTCTCGACCGTCCAGCCCTGCAGCGTGCTGGAGGCGAACCGCAATATCGCATCGGTATCCGATGGCACACGGGCGAACGCGCAGACGCTACCACTCGTGATAAGCGCAATCAGCAATACCACCAGCCTAATCCACATGTCTTCCCTCCGCCCTCTATCACGCCATCGGGGAGATACCAACGGTAGAGTTGCCGCCGGGGATAGCTCACAGGATGTCTTCAGTGGATTAGCCCGGACCCATCCTGTGGCACACCATCCAGTACCACCAGTACTCCGCGCTGTTGCGCCAGCTCGTGTGCGCTGCCGGTAATGCCTTTCCCTGCCACCACCGCCACGGTGCGGATGTCCCACTGGCGCAGTCGTTCGGCGCGCGCCAGCGCACGCTGCACGTCGTTGTCATCGACCGTCCACGAGATTTCCCACACCATCAGATACTCTTCGCCCGTTTCCCGATGCCTCCCGGTGGACAGCATGTCCACGAGACGCAGTTCGTCCCAATCCTCTCGGGAGAGGGGACGCTGGTCGTCGAGGTTGTCCAGATAGATTCCGGTCTCGACAACACGCATCCGCTTGAAAAACTTGCCCAGAATGGAGGTCGCGTGGTTCCGATAGCAGTCTTCCAGCGTCATTCCTTTTAGGATGCCCAGGTCGTAGTGCATCTCGGTGACGCGCTCGACGAGGGCTTCCATGCGTTCCGTGAGCCGGTCAATCCGGCGGTCGCTTGCCTTCTGGTATTCAGCAAGTTCCTGAAACCGTCGCTCGTTCTGCTCGGCAAGTTCACGCAGGCGTCGGTCGGTGTCGGCAGTCTGCTCCGCGAGGCGCATTAGCGCTTCTTCTATCCGGTCGATGCGCGAAGGCATCTGCCGGTACTGGTCGGTCAGCAGGGCGTTGAGTAACGGCTCTCGCCACTCAGGATGCTCCTGTAGCGCGCGGATAATGTCTTCTATGGTCTCCAGAGCCATCTGTCATCACATCTCCTGCACCTATTATACCGTAACGGGGCGGCGCGGCGTAGAGATGGTTCCTCGCCGACACGTGTTTATGGTATCATAAACCGGTATGGAAGACAAACGCCTTCGCCTGACACAACTGGTACGCTGCGCGGGTTGAGCGAGCAAGCTGGGACCCACCCAGCTGACGCAGGTGCTGCGTCAGTTCGCCGACGTTGCCCATCCCGACTTGCTGGTGGGCATTGAAACCCGCGATGATGCAGGGGTGTTCCGTGTCCACGAGGACATGGCGCTCGTGCAGACGGTGGACTTCTTCACCCCGATTGTGGACGACCCCTACTGGTACGGTGCTATTGCTGCGGCAAACGCCTTCAGCGATGTCTATGCGATGGGAGGAACGCCGCTGACCGCGCTGAACCTTGTCTGTTTTCCCGTCGACAGCCTGCCTGCAGAGATGTTGGGAGAAATCCTGCGTGGTGGCTACGACAAGGCGCGTGAAGCGGGGGTGGTCATCTTGGGTGGGCACAGCGTGGACGACCCTGAGCCGAAATATGGAATGGCGGTTACGGGCGTGGTGCATCCTGACAAAGTGGTCACCAACTCGGGGGCAAAGCCGGGCGACCTGCTGGTGCTGACGAAACCTCTGGGCACTGGCATTATCACCACCGCTGCGAAGTTTGACGAGTGCCCTCCCGATGTGCTGGATGAAGCGATACGAGTTATGGCATCACTCAATCAGGGGGCGGCAAAGGCGATGCAAGAAGTGGGGGTTCACGCGGCGACTGACGTAACGGGGTTTGGGTTGTTGGGGCATCTGTATCAGATGGCATTGGCGAGCAGGGTGTCCGTGCGTCTTCTCTCCGACCGAGTGCCCCTTCTGCCAGAGGTGCAAACTCTAGCGATGCAGGGCAACACCACGCGTG
>Ga0209750_1000505_pt1 | contig 18794 bp, 13 predicted proteins | sample YNPBryulayer2012_FD_185813 | JGI IMG/M metagenome (GOLD analysis project Ga0209750, IMG submission 185813) | Anoxygenic and chlorotrophic microbial mat microbial communities from Yellowstone National Park, USA - YNP Bryant MS upper layer 2012... ...
CATCATCACGACTTCGCCTGGGAGCGCCAACGCTTCATGGTGAACTGCGTGGGGGACTACCTGGCCGCTGCCTTCCCGCCGCGCTTGCTCTCGATCCGCCATGTGGTCATCAACTCGGTGCAGGCCAGCGAGCTGGGCCGGCGCGCCGGCCTGACCTCGCGGGTGATCCCAAACGTGATGGACTTTGACCATCCCCCGCCTCCGCCCGATGGCTACGCCGATGGGCTGCGCGCGGATTTGGGCTTTAAGGACGACGAATACTTCTTCCTCCAGCCCACCCGCATCATTCAGCGCAAGGGCATTGAGCATGCCATTGAGCTGACGCGGCGGATCGGCCTGCCAGCCAAGCTGGTGATCTCCCACGCCGCCGGCGACGAGGGCACGGAATACGAGCGCCGCGTGCGCGAATACGCTGCCTTGCTCAAGGTGGACGTGTGCTTTGAGGCCGACATCGTCGCCGAGCAGCGCGGCAGGCTGCCGGACGGCCGCAAGGTCTATACCCTGGCCGACCTCTACCCGCAAGCCGACCTGGTGACGTATCCTTCCTCTATCGAGGGGTTCGGCAACGCCTTCCTCGAGGCCCTCTATTACCGCCGGCCGATCCTGGTGAACAACTACTCGATCTATGAGGTGGACATCAAGCCGAAGGGGTTCAAAGTGATCGAGTTTGACGGCTTCATCTCCGAGGCAACCCTTCACCAAGTCCGCCAAATCCTGCTCGACGAAGCCTTGGCCGCCGAGTGGGCTGAGCACAACTACCAACTGGCCAAGCGCTACTTCTCATATTCGGTGTTGCGCCTGCGCCTGAGCAGCCTGCTGGCCGACTGCTTCGGTTATCAGGTTTAACGAGATTCACCGGCTGCGTTCACCAATAGGGGCAGACCGCTCACGGGCTGATAACTGGCAAAAGTTGATTTATAGAGGGTGGGCGACGGCAGTGCCGTCGCCCACCCAGAGTTCTGTCCATAACCGTGAATGCACCCAAAATCACCCAGCGCTGATGTCGAGTGGTATCTTCGTAGCGATATGTCCTCCCAGACTGCTCGGTTACAGCGCCAGGTGGGCCTGCCCGGCGCGGTTGCGATCGGCCTCGGATCCATGGTCGGCACGGGCATCTTCGTCAGCGTCGGCATCGCTGCCGGCATCAGCGGCCCATCGGTGTTGCTGGCGATCGTCATCGCTGCGCTGGTCGCCACGTGCAACGGGCTGAACAGCGCCCAACTGGCAGCCAGCCATCCGGTCAGCGGCGGCACCTACGAGTATGGCTACCGCTACCTCACTCCTTGGCTGGGCTTCACAGCGGGCTGGATGTTCTTGCTGGCCAAATCCGCCTCAGCAGCCACAGCAGCGCTGGGGTTTGCCGGCTATTTCTCGAACGCGCTGGCGTTACCCAGCGCCGTGCACGCTTGCCTGCTTCACGTGCAATCTCCTTCGCCTCCTCGCCGCGACTGCGAATGTGTGCAGTAATGCACGCAAGATCGCACGCACTTCTTCATAATTATACCCCTTGTCCATACATATTCCTTGCCGTCGCTCCTCTGTCAGCTACCACGACTATGCTCTCCAGCGTCGCCCATGATGTCGTGGCGATGAGCTCCTTCAATTGTTACTCCGATGGGGACGCCATGCCCCTCCGTCAACATTTGACACCTGCCTTCCCGCGGTCAGTTGGATTCGGGCCGGTCTTTTTCCCCCCAAGCGGCGCTTTGGTCGTTGGGACTTAGCCATGCCCAGTCAATGCCCTTCAGTTCATCAAATCACTCGACGCCGACTTGCCACAGTTTCAGAAACACGCCGGCAGCGAGAAAGCGATCATAGGCTGTGGATTTGGCACACAGGCCTGTCCCGTTCAATGCTGCCCACTGAGCGCAGCACATAAAAGCGCACTGGCGGTCGGGCACGTGCGGGCGACCGCCGCCAAACCGATGTGTATTCACATGAACAGGCAGGAGCGGTTCCAGCACAGCCCAGAGTTCGTCCGAGATGCGAAAGCCAGTCGTGGTCTGGTTGTTTGGCGTCCGTGCACGAGTACGCTTCGATGTTCGTTCAGTGCTCACCTCATCAGTATATCAGTTATCCGGATAGGCTCTAAGTAGCTCCTGGGCCGTATTCTCGTCTGTAACGAGTATGTCAACCGTGCCAGTACGAAGTATACCAAGAAGTGGCTCAACCTTATCTTTTCCAGTTGCTACAACGAGCAATTTACCACAATTACGAAGCTGCTCCCAGCTAATGCCTATTGCAATCCCAGAGTAGACGTGGTCCAGCAGGTCGCCATTAATATTATAAAAATGACCACATATATCACCAACGGCGCCTGCTCTAGCTAATTTTCTAATATCAGCTGGGCGTAGCAATCCACTGATGACAAGCGGTGAGTTAGCAAGTGTACCGACACCCGCTATGGCGAAGTCAAGGGAGTTATAGAATCTGACAACTTGCTGAATTGTGGACGACTTCATGAGTGCCATGCCGAGGTTAACGTCAGCTACCAGTGCTGGCGCATTTAGATAGTATGCCTTACCATTATATGTTTCGCTTAATAGACGAGTGATCTCAGTAGATCTTGCTGGAGAGTAATTAATATCAATATCACCTAGAAGCTGGACTAATTTTAGATCATAACAATTATTAGGCACTCTACTTAATCCATATGCCAACTCAGCAAGTGTTCGTCCACGACCTATGCCAACTATCATCTTTGGTTGTATCATCTGATTGACAAACGGTGCGGCTTGTATTCCTACCCAGTTTCGCAATTCACCTTCCTCTAGATATTGTTTGGGTAATACTATAACTATAGCTTCATTAATAGAAAATGTTTCACATAGATTGATTTCTAATTTTTTATGGCGTATTTCTGGGTAGTTAATTTGTATACGCACTATTCCTTCATCGCGTGCACGACTAAGCATTCGAGAAACCGTGCTTCTAGAGACACCAAGTTGCTCTGCGATCTGTGATTGGGTTAATTGCTGAATATAGTATTTTTCAGCTACTTGTACTATTAATCTTAAATCATTTAATGAGATTTGGTCTTTATAATTATTCCTAGACATATTCACTATTCCTGATCGTGTAGCTTATACCTTGTGCCTCAAACCGAGGCACGTGCGCAGTCGAGCGGGTTGTCGCTGTTAGTGTGGTCCAAACATTAACCCCGATTCTACCGCTCATGCGTGGTAGATTCTAATGGCATGGCCGTAACTCCAGCCATACTTGCGATAGACGTGGGGAGCACCAAGATCAAGGCTGCTGCCGTCACTGCGGATGGACAATTGATTGGGTTACATCACGGCCGAACCCCATACCTGTCTGCGACCCCTCCCGTTTTTGAGATAGAGATGAACGCGCTTGCCACCAGCACACTGCTTACAATGAGTCGCGTGGTCAATGCGCTGAGTGCCCAGCGCGTTGACGTTCAAATCCAAGCTATCGCTGTCACTGCGCTGGGCGATGGCGTATGGCTGCTTGATGCGACTGGCCAGGCCGTCGAGCCGGCTTTAACGTGGCGCGATGCGCGAAGCATAGATGTGCTGAGGCGATGGCGGCGTGAAGGGCGCTTAGATAAGGTGGCGCACTACACCGGCACCAGGCCAACGACTGCCCATCAAACAACTCAGCTTGCTTGGCTAACCGAAGTTGCTCCCGAGCGGCTCAAGCATGCCCGACATGTTTGCTTCGCTGAAGATTGGATAGGCTTTGTTCTTACTGGTTGCATCGGCGTCTGCGTGACTAGCTTTGAGCACACCTACGGTCATCCCCATACTATCCTGGCCAACCATGAAACCGCTTCCAGCGACGATTACACAAGAGTTGCTCAGATAGTGCTTGACATCTTGAATTTGGGTGCTGTCTATCCCATGATTCCGGAAGTGCACTCTCCTCTCGAACCCAGAGGAAGGCTAAAGCAGTCGGTGGCCATGCAGATAGGATTGCCAGAAGGCTTGCCCGTATTTGTTGGTCCCTTTGATGCTGTAGCTGGCATGTTTGGGCTTAATGCTGTAGATTTCAGTAAAGCCGTTTCTATCATTGGCACAGCCGCAATTCATCAATGTTGGACAAAAAAGTTCTGTAGCAATATGCCAGGATATCTAGTTAAGCATATCCAGGATAAAAACATATTTCTAAGATTTGTCGCTACTAGCGCTGGATTGATTAACTTGGAGTTTTGGGCTAGAATATTATATCCAGATTTGAGAGAGGATAATGATTTCTGGATGTCGATAGAAGAAAATTTAAATTTGGCATCTGATAAGTTGATCTATCTACCCTATCTAACATTCGGCGAAGAGCGCAGCGAAAAGGAGGAATGGTCATTGGGTAGTTGTTTTCTGGGCTTAAATAGCGGACATACACGAGACAATCTTATGTATGCTGTGTACGAAGGCATCGCGCTACAAACTGCGCGCATCTATGACCTTTTATTAGACCACAATTGTTTACAGCAAATAGCGGAGATACGATTTGGCGGCGGCGGCGCACGAAGTAATCTGTTAGCTAGTCTAATTGCGCAATCTACTGGTGTGCAAGTGGTACGTCCCCACCTAGACGAAATCGGGCTAACAGGCATCGCGGCCGTAGCCTGGACCGCTCTCCACCCCAATTCCTCACTTGATTACTGGATACAAAATATGCTAAAATATTTAAGAGTTAAGATATTTACACCAGATGTTAAGAATAAAGAGCGTTATAAAGTATTGAAACAACACATTGATGATATAGTAAATAGCTTATCGAAAGTGAAGACGAATTGGGCATCTTATCTTTGATTTATCAATTTACTTTTGCAGTGTTTTACAGAGCTTACAATGTTGTCTTTCACGTTTTGGTCACTTTCTTCAAAAGGATAGAATATCTCTAGTATTACTGTAAGATTGCTTAACTGGTAAGTTTTTAGAACAGAAGCAAACTCATCCAGATTGAATTTACCTTGAGGATGAGGCCATCCCCAATGCGAATCACTCTGAAAGTCAGTGTTTTGTAAATGTATTAGGCTCGTGTAATCACCCAAAGCATTCAACCAAGAAGAAAGAGATGCCTGTGGGCCATATAGCGGCTGATAGAGAGCATGTCCGACATCAATAACATAACGTACGGGTATAGCAGTGTTCTGTTTTAGGAGCTGCACAAGCTGTTTTGCCTGTTCAATGGTGTGAGGGAATTCGCGCATGAGAGGGGTAGGCTCTATCAAAAGCTCTTTCAGACCGGCTTCTTTGGCCCAGGTAGTGATCTTGCCTATTGACTCAGTCATCTCATCGTAGAGCGCTTGCTTGCGCAGGGGATCATTCCCATCGGTCACGCTGAGACCACCCAGCGGACCACCGATGGCTCCAGCACCCAGCTCCGCAGCCAGCCAAACCGCACGCCGCCACCATTCTAAGGCAGCCGCACGACCTTCAGGCAGAGGATGCAATAGGCCGTTATATGTGTAGTTGGCGAGTCCAACAAAGGCACTGTGTATAAAGATATGGTGGGTTGCAGCTGCTTCGCGGATTTGATCTGCAAGTCCTCTGCTTGTGCTCTCTGGCCACATGGGATCAAGCAGGTCAAAAGTAAACTGGACAGTGCTTAAGCCCAATTCTTCACGCACGAAGCCTGCCCACACCGCAGGTTCAGGCCAACGTTTCACAGCAAAGCTTAAGTTGATTCCAAATGCACTCTCGTTCATTTTACAGCACCCATTGTTAAACCTCGAATGAGGTTACGTGAGACAATCAAGCTGAAGATCAACACGGGGAGGGCTATCAGTGCGCCTGTGGCCATCATCGGCCCCCAGCGGATTCCAAAACCGGTCATGAAGTTTGCTGCCTCTACAGGTGCCGTTCTGGCCTCGTTGCGCGTCAGCAGCAAGGCAAAAAGTAATTCGTTCCAGCTGGTGATGAATACTAGGATTGCTGATACCACAATGCCGGGAATCGCGAGGGGCAGGTTGACCAACACGAAAGTTTGCCACAGATTAGCCCCATCAACATACGAGGCCTCATCCACTTCACGCGGAATTGCACGAAACTGATCTATACACAACCAAACAACCAAAGGCACGCTAAAAGTTAAGTAAACCAAGACTAATACTATAAAACTATCCAAGATTTGAAGATTTCGTGCTATAAGATAAAAAGGCAAAGCGACAACTATAGGAGAAATGAAGCGATTGGAAATTATCCAGAACCATAGGTTGGCTTTGCCTCTAAATTCAAAACGCGCGAGTATGTAAGCCGCCGGCACGCCGAGCAAAAGGGCAGCCACCGTGGTGAGGATGGAGACCACCACGCTGTTCCTCAGACTGCGGAGAACAGCGCCCTCAGCAAATACAGCCTCAAAGTGCTCCAGTGTGGGCTGAAAGATCAAGACAGGAGGTATAGCGAACGTATCCCTTAAAGGCTTTAAAGCCGTAGTTAACATCCAGTATATAGGAAATAGAAATGCTACAATAAGAAAAATCGCTATCAAAAGTCTTGTTGCAGAAGTGCTAACACGGTATAATTTGATCATACCTGCACCTCTCTATAGAAAAAGCGAATATATGCTCTTGAGAGGACGATGCATAATATAAGCAAAAGTATCGCCTGTGCTGAAGCTACGCCCATATCAAACACGCGGAATCCAATGCGCTGGACGTACAAACTAACCAGTTCAGTTGAAACACCAGGCCCGCCACGCGTCAGCACGAACACCATGTCAAAAAGTTTTAGAATATCCGCGGTGCGAAGGATAAGGACAGCAGTGAGCCCTGGCAATAGATATGGCAACTGAATAGAGCGAAAGAAGTGCCATCCTCGGCCTGCGTCCAACTGACCAGCTTCTAAAATGTCGTTGGGGATCAGCGTCAGACCGGAAAGAGCGACTAATGTAATAAACGGAGTCCACTGCCAAATGTCAACGAGTGCAATCGTCAACATCGCAGGCAAGGGTTCACCCAACCAAGGAATAGGGTCCACACCGATGAGACTTAATAAGAAGTTAATGAACCCAAAGTCACGATTAAATAGCAACCTGCCCACTAAACCGATCACTGTCGGCGTTATAGCTATTGGCAAGACGAGTATAATTCTTAGTAGATAAGAAAGGTACTTATTATTAAGAGTATCTAAGAATAATGATATTAAAATTCCCAAAATGACCTGCAATGGAACAGTTAGAACAAAAAACAAAGCTGTCCTGAGCAAAGCCTGCCAAAACAGAACATCGCCAATTACCGAGATATAATTTTGAAAACCTACATAAGGTGTGCCGAGATACGGTTTAGTCAACTGATACTGCCTGATACTCACATCAAGGGCAAACAAAAGAGGATATATCCCCACGACAAATAGAGCAATCACCGCAGGGGCCAGTAGAACAAAGGCTGGCCAATTAATATTACTGAATTTAGACGCAACCCCTCGCATTAAAGTAGACCTCTTGGGCAGTATTGGGGCAAGCTGCTTCATGGCATCCTATTCCAGATTAGTATGCCTCTCACGCATCTGCTCTGCTGTTTGCCCGAGCTTCTCTCGCAGCATGATCGAGATCAGATCGAAGAAAATGAGTTGAGCTATTTCGTATAAGCTGCCCATAGGCAGGACACTGGCAGGAGCAAGCAGGTCGCTTGCCATTGTCTGAGCTGGCAGATGTATCGTTACATCGGCACGTTGTGCGGCCTCACCATTTGGCTGAGCTGTAATCACCATACTGCGCGCGCCGCTCAGCTTAGCCACCTCCATAAGGGCTAAAACTGTGGAAAATTTGCCTGGCCCGGCACTGACTATCAACAAGTCTCCTTCACCTATTGGAGGAGTTGTCATGTCACCAACCACATGAGCGTCTAGTCCAAGGTGCATTAAGCGCATACAGAAAGCCTTCATCATGAGCCCTTCTCGGCCAACACCGTAGCAAGCGATCCGACGTGCGCGCGTGATCTCCTCACACATGCGTTCCGAAGTTTGTGAGGGAATATGGGCGAGAACTGCATCAAGTTCCTTGAGAACCTTTTGACCAAGAGAATACACAGTGTTATCCATAAAGCCCCGCTAACAAACGAGAATGAACTTCGTGTCAGTTAGAGCCAAGATGATATTGAATGGACGGGCACACCAAGTATATGCGTGCCCGTCCACGACAAAGGCCTAATTTGGCTTGTGGCCCCTACTGCAGCTTCGGTTTTGCGCCGGAGTAGTAGCCTGCTTTCTCGAGAATCTCGCGAATCTGAGCGTCCAAGCGCTTTGCACCCTCTTCAACAGAGATGCTTCCGAGCATCATCTCAGTGCCGGTCTGTGCGATCAACTCGGAGATTGGCGGCCATTCTGGGAAGCGCGGCCTGAACACCGGATTGCCATACTTAGACCAAGACACTACTAGCGGCTCAAAGTAGGGGAATTGCGCCTTCAGCTCTGGATCCTCGTAAGCGCTCATGCGGCCAGAGACGCCGCCGGCCCGAATGTAGTCTTTGGCCTTCTCCTCAGAGGTTATCCATTGAATGAACAACCAAGTGGCCGCTTGCTTCTCTGGAGAGCTATTCGCGCTCACGCCGAGTGAAAAGCCACCCAGTGCTGGCCGTGAACCGACTGGTCCAGCAGGCTCGACCGCGTATCCAATGCAGTCTGTGATCTTGGAGGTGTTCGGATCTGTGAAGTAGGCATTGAACGCACTCCACTCAGTGATCATTGCCACCCTACCCTGAGCCAGAGCCTGCACTGTTTCATCGTGATCCCACTCGACTACGTCCGGCGGCATGTACTTCATAAGCTCCTGACGGAATCGCAAGCCGGCCAGCGATTTCTCCGACGAGAGATTTGGTTCAAAGTTCTCATCTAGCAAAGAACCGCCGAATGGCCATATCATGCGCATGAAGGAGTCTGCAGACTGCGTTTCGCCACGCCTAGACTGGAGTGCAAAAGCGTACTTTCTATCCTTGGTCAGTTTGGGTCCATATACCTCCAATAGTTCCTGCCAGGTCTTAGGCGGTTCCTTGAAGCCGGCTTCCTCCAGCATGCACCTGTTGTAGAACAGCACGCCAGAGTAGTTGTCAAACGGCAGGCCGTAGATCTCGTTGTTCCATGTGCCGAAGGACTCGAGCAGGATCGGGAAGAACCCTTTCAGATTGAGGTTTGGATCAGCCAATGCAGGATCCTCGTAGAACTTTCTCAGTGGCACAACCCATCCTGAGGCAGCGAATTCGCCTATCCACACCACATCTATTAGGATGCAATCGTAGTTCTTGGTGTTGCCCGTGAAGTCTAGAACTTGCTTCTCGCGGCTGTTCTCATAAGGCATGATCTCCCAAGTTACATCGATACCGGTGATGCTCTCAAACTCGGGGATTAGCTGAATAGCCGCTCGGTAACCAGGCCGGTCAAGAAAGACACAGTTGATGGTCACGCCCTTGTAAGGTTCTGCAGCCTTAGCGAGCGACCACTGGCCAGGCTCAACTGGTCTCGCACCAGTTGCGGGAGTCTGCGCAGGCACTGGGCTAGCAGGCGCTTGTGGCGTGCTAGGAGCCGCACAGCTCGCCAATAGAACCGACGAAACAATCAAAACGCCAATCTGGCACTGTCTTCTAGTAGAGAGCATGTTCGTCCTCCTTAACCTGTTGTACTCTATGCACAGATGTGCAGACTAGAGAACAGTTGTGAAGGGCATGCTAGCACACTTGGTTGACTCTGTCAACCTCCAGCCCACCCGCATCATTCAGCGCAAGGGCATTGAGCATGCCATTGAGCTGACGCGGCGGATCGGCCTGCCAGCCAAGCTGGTGATCTCCCACGCCGCCGGCGACGAGGGCACGGAATACGAGCGCCGCGTGCGCGAATACGCTGCCTTGCTCAAGGTGGACGTGTGCTTTGAGGCCGACATCGTCGCCGAGCAGCGCGGCAGGCTGCCGGACGGCCGCAAGGTCTATACCCTGGCCGACCTCTACCCGCAAGCCGACCTGGTGACGTATCCTTCCTCTATCGAGGGGTTCGGCAACGCCTTCCTCGAGGCCCTCTATTACCGCCGGCCGATCCTGGTGAACAACTACTCGATCTATGAGGTGGACATCAAGCCGAAGGGGTTCAAAGTGATCGAGTTTGACGGCTTCATCTCCGAGGCAACCCTTCACCAAGTCCGCCAAATCCTGCTCGACGAAGCCTTGGCCGCCGAGTGGGCTGAGCACAACTACCAACTGGCCAAGCGCTACTTCTCATATTCGGTGTTGCGCCTGCGCCTGAGCAGCCTGCTGGCCGACTGCTTCGGTTATCAGGTTTAACGAGATTCACCGGCTGCGTTCACCAATAGGGGCAGACCGCTCACGGGCTGATAACTGGCAAAAGTTGATTTATAGAGGGTGGGCGACGGCAGTGCCGTCGCCCACCCAGAGTTCTGTCCATAACCGTGAATGCACCCAAAATCACCCAGCGCTGATGTCGAGTGGTATCTTCGTAGCGATATGTCCTCCCAGACTGCTCGGTTACAGCGCCAGGTGGGCCTGCCCGGCGCGGTTGCGATCGGCCTCGGATCCATGGTCGGCACGGGCATCTTCGTCAGCGTCGGCATCGCTGCCGGCATCAGCGGCCCATCGGTGTTGCTGGCGATCGTCATCGCTGCGCTGGTCGCCACGTGCAACGGGCTGAACAGCGCCCAACTGGCAGCCAGCCATCCGGTCAGCGGCGGCACCTACGAGTATGGCTACCGCTACCTCACTCCTTGGCTGGGCTTCACAGCGGGCTGGATGTTCTTGCTGGCCAAATCCGCCTCAGCAGCCACAGCAGCGCTGGGGTTTGCCGGCTATTTCTCGAACGCGCTGGCGTTACCCAGCGCCGTGCTCGTCCCCTTGGCGCTGGCTGCGGTGCTGCTCCTGACTGCCGTGGCTGCCAGCGGCGTCCAGCGCTCCAACCTGATGAACGCCGCCATCGTGTCGGTGACCTTGTTCGGCCTGGCTGCGTTCGTGGTAAGCGGCTTACCTAACGTCTCGGCCGATCACTTTCTGCCATTCTTCGCCCCGAGCGGCGGGGAGGTACACGCAGTCGGCGCATTCTTGCACGCCTGCGCGTTGATGTTCGTCGCCTACACCGGCTACGGGCGCATTGCGACCTTGGGCGAAGAGGTGCGCGAACCGCGCCGCACCATCCCGCGCGCCATCGCGGCCACCATGCTCGTGACGACGGTGCTCTACGTGGCAGTGGCGGGCGTGGCCGTCGGCACGATCGGCGCCTCAACGCTTGGCCAGGTCACAGCCGGCGCGCTCGAAGCGCGGGTCGCGCCCCTGTCCATCGCCGCGCAGGGATTCGCCCTCCCGCTGGTCTCACAGGTGGTTGCGATCAGCGCTGTGACTGCCATGCTGGGCGTGCTGCTGAACTTGATCCTGGGCTTGTCGCGCGTGGCGCTGGCCATGGGCCGTCGTGGTGACATGCCGGTCGCGCTGGCTCGGCTCAACCGCGCCGGCACTACGCCGACCTGGGCGGTATGGGCAGTAGGCGTCGCGATCAGCGTGTTGGCGCTCGTCGGCAACGTGCAGCTCACCTGGTCATTTAGCGCGTTCACCGTGTTGATTTACTACGCGCTGACCAACGCAGCCGCGCTGAAGTTGCCGACGAGCCAGCGCATCTTCCCAGCATGGGTTGCGTGGGCCGGGCTGGCGGCCTGTCTGTTCCTGGCGTTCTGGGTGGAGCCGGCCATTTGGTTGGCCGGCCTGGGTTGCATTGGGCTGGGCCTGATCTGGCACGCTATCGCCCGCGCACTATATCGGCCGGCGATGTGACATGCTCAAGCGCACGCTGCTTGAAGGCGATGAGACAACGCCAGGCGACTGCCCCTGTTGATGAGCGCGCCCCCCAGAAGCTTAGCATTACCCACAAGTAGGAAGGTTTCAAGGGGGCGTTCAACTTTGGGGTGATTTGGCTCACCGAGATGAGAGGCGCAGAGAGCGCAAAAAACTTGAGTTCAGCGTTTACACGCTTGGCGTGACCAGCATGAAGCGCACAAAAGGGACACCAGCATCCTGCCTCACCCTGTCATTCTGAGCGAAAGCGAAGAATCTAAACTTGCGCCCGACTATCGGGCCGGCGCGGCCTTGGTCAACGCGGCCGCTTAGATGCTTCGTGCGCTTAATACGCCAAGCATCATCTACCTGCACGATTCTTAGCAGTGATGACGTGAAGGATGCGCTTGCTGATGACCAAAACGTGCGCCCAACTACGCAGCCTTTCATTCCGAATCGGAACACTCCCCCACCCTCACGCCCATCGCTAGAATATCCCCTTAGTGTGTCGCTGCGAGGGATCAGCGAAGTCGTGGACAGGCTGCCGGCGTTCCAAGCGCTGGTTGAGGCGCTTCGCGCGGGCAGCATTTCCGCACCACTAGGGCTGCCACGCGCTGCACGCCTGCCGGTCTTGGCCGCGCTCTGGCAGGCCTTGCAGCGGCCCACCTTATATGTCACTTCGTCCGTAGAAGCCTCGCGCGTGGCCACCGACGCGCTCGCCAGGCTAGCCGGCGCTGCGCCGTTGCGATTTGTCGAGCCGAACACCGCCTTCTACGACTCCGTCGCGCCCGTGCGCGCCGTGATCGCCCAACGCTCGGCGGTCCTGGCCGCGCTGCACGTTGGGAACACGGGTGCTCCGCCGTTGATCGTCGCCAGCCCGCGCGCGCTGATGCAACCGACGCTCTCCCCAGCGAACTTCAAAGCGCGCACCCAGATCATCAAGCGCGACGCCTACCTGCGGCTGGATGCGCTTCTGGAGCATTGGCTGGCGATCGGCTATGAAACCGAATCGGTGGTCGAGCGCGTGGGGACCTTCAGCCGACGTGGGGGGATCATAGACGTCTGGTCGCCGGCCCATCCGCTGCCGATCCGGATCGAGCTATTCGGCAACCTCGCCGAGAGCATCCGCTTCTTCGATCCTGCCACGCAGCGCAGCAGCGAGGCCGCTGAGCAAGTCGCCATCACGCCGCTGGACCTGCCGCCCCCCGGCGAGCAATCACACTCGCTGATTGACCACATGAGCACAGGCGCGCTGCTGATCCTGGACGACGAAGACGAACTGCGCGCGGCGTGGAGAGAACTGGAGTCCAAAGCCGAACGCGAGCGCGAGGCGTGGCTCGCCACCGCTCAACCGGCCGCCGCGCCCGCCTATCTCACGTGGGAGGACTTCACGGCAGCGCGCGGTCGGATCTCCGGCCTCGTGCTCGGCCATGGCGAAGAAGAGGGCCTGAGCGAACATCCGCTCGCCAGGCACTTCGCCCAGCCACCACACTTCGCCGGCCAGCTCACCCCGCTCATGGAGTATCTGCGCAGCCAAACCGCAGATGGCCGGACGGCTGTCGTCGTCGTCTCGCGTCAGGCAGCGCGGTTGGCCGAGCTATGGCGCGAGCGCTACACCGCGCTGGCCGCGCACACCGCGCTCGATGCGCCCCCGGAACACGGCCTGAGCTTCGTCGTCGGCATCCTGCCCCAGGGCTTCCTCGTTCAGCAGGCGACGGCCCGGGGCGAAGGGCAGCTCGCACCTTCTTTTGTCCTGCTCACCGATGCGGAGATCTACGGTTACGTTCGCCCGGAGTGGTTCACCCGCGCGCCGGCGCGCAAGGCCGCGCCGGAGAAAGCCTTCGCCGACTGGCAACCCGGCGACGCCGTGGTGCACGAGGATTACGGCATCGGCATTTACCGCGGCCTGGTTCGGCTGACCGTCAACACCGGCACGCCGACGCAGCCGGTCGAAGGCGAGCGCGAATACCTGTTGCTGGAATACGCCGATGGCGACCGGCTCTACGTGCCGCTGCATCAGCTTGACCGCGTGACGCGCTACGTCGGCAGCGATGACGCGCAGCCCAAGCTGGATAAGCTGGGCAGCGGCGATTGGGAGCGCGCCAAGCAGAAAGCCCGCCGCGCCGCTGCCGAATTCGCCCGTGACCTGCTCCATCTCTATGCCGAGCGCGAGCTGGCCACGCGCCTGTCTTTCGGCAAGGATACCCCCTGGCAGATAGAGATGGAGTCCGCCTTCCCCTTCATCGAGACGGAAGACCAGCTCCGCGCTATTCAGGAAGTGAAGGCGGACATGGAGCAGCCGCGCCCTATGGATCGCCTGGTGGTGGGCGATGTTGGCTTTGGCAAGACTGAGGTGGCGCTGCGCGCGGCGTTTAAGGCCGTGCAGAGCGGCAAGCAGGTGGCCGTGCTGGTGCCGACGACCGTGCTGGCCCAGCAACACTGGCAGACCTTCACCCAGCGCCTAGCTCCCTATCCCGTCCGCATCGAGTCGCTCTCCCGCTTTCGCACGCCGGCGGAGAAGCGCGCCGTATTGGCCGGGCTGGAGGACGGCACGGTTGACATCGTCATCGGCACCCACGCCCTGCTCAGCGAAGGAGTGCGCTTCAAGGACCTCGGCCTGCTCATCATTGACGAAGAGCATCGCTTTGGCGTGGCTGCCAAGGAGAAGCTAAAGAAGCTGCGCAAGAGCATTGATGTGCTCACGCTCACGGCGACCCCCATTCCGCGCACGCTGTATATGGGCCTGAGCGGCGTGCGCGCGATCAGCCGGATCGAGACGCCGCCGGCGGAGCGCCTGCCGGTGATCAGCTTCATTGGCCCCTGGGACGATGCGTTGGTCCAACAGGCCATTCGCCGCGAGCTTGACCGCGATGGCCAAGTCTTCTTCGTCCATAACCGCGTGCAGACCATTCCGATGGTCGAGCAAAAGCTGCGCCGCCTGGTGCCCGAGGCGCGGATCGCCATCGCCCATGGCCAGATGAGCGAGCGTGAACTGGCGCGCGTCATGACGCGCTTCGCGGAAAGCGCCTTGGCGCCGGCTGACGAACGGATCGACGTTTTGCTCTGCACCAATATCATCGAAAGTGGTTTGGATATCCCCAACGCCAACACGTTGATAGTGGATCAAGCTGATCACTTCGGGCTGGCGGAGCTGTATCAGTTGCGCGGACGAGTTGGCCGTTCGACGGTGCAGGCGTATGCGTATTTCTTTTACGACCGGCAAAGCAAGCTCACGGCGGAAGCGCGCGAGCGGCTGGAGGCGCTGCGCGAGTCGGCTGGCATCGGCGCCGGCTATGCAATTGCCCTGCGCGACCTGGAGATGCGCGGCGCGGGCGAGCTGCTCGGCCCAAAGCAAAGCGGCCAGGTCGCCAGCATCGGCTTTGACCTTTACACGCGCCTATTGGCCCACGAAGTGCAGCGGCTGCGCGCGATGCGCGACGGGGTCGCGCCCCCGCCGGCAGAACCACAAGCGGTGACGATTGACCTGCCGCTGACGGTGGGCCTGCCAGAGGGCTACGTCGGTGACCCCGCCCTGCGCGTGCAGCTGTACCGCCGCGCGGCCAGCCTGGAGAGCGAGGCGCAAATCCGCGCCTTTGAGGAAGAACTCGAGGATCGCTTCGGCAAGCTGCCGCCGGCAGCGCGCAACCTCACCTATCAGCTTCGCCTGAAGTTACTCGCCAACGCGCTCGGCGCGCGCAGCATCACCACGGAGGGCAATCGGGTGACCATCCGCGCGGACGCGATCAGGCGCATGAACCCACAGCAGGTGCGCCTGGCGATCGGCAGCGATGCGCTCGTGGGGCGCACCCAGGTCTCCTTTCTGCGCAGCGGGACGCCGGAGCAGTGGAAGGGGCGCTTGATGGCCGTCCTCCAACGCTTGGCTGCGCTCAAGGCGTCGCTCCCGCCGGAGACAACCGACGAGCCGCCGAGGGCTGCCGCGACGACCCGCCCGCCGGTGGTCGAAGGGCTGCCGCCGATCGCGCGCGATCAGGATTGGTGAGCATGGCGGGGCGCTCGTTGGGCCGCGCCGCTGCGGTTGTGGCCGGCTTCTACGTGCTCAGCAACATCACGGGCTTTATCGCGCGGCTGCTGATCAACGCGCGCTTTGGCGCCGGCGCGGCTCAGGATGCCTTTCGGGCCGCGTTCGTCATCCCCGACCTGCTCTTCAATGTGCTGGCCGGCGGCGCGCTGGCCTCCGCGTTCATCCCTGTCTACGTCGCGCGCATGAGCAAAGGGGAAGCAGCAGTCGCCTGGCGCTTGGCGCGCAGCGTTGGGTTCATCGTGTGCGCGCTCCTGGCTTGCCTAGCTCTCCTCGCCGCCTGGTTCGCCCAACCGCTGATCCAAAACGTGGTCGCCCGCCAGTTCGACGCCGACCAGGTGGCCCTCACGGCCTCGCTGATGCGGGTGATGCTGATCGCCACGGTGGTGTTTGGCGCGAGCGGGCTGTTCATGGGGCTATTACAGGCAAACGGTCACTTCCTCGCGCCAGCGGTCGCCCCAAGCCTATACCAACTCGGCATGATCATCGGCGCGACCGCGCTGAGCGCCTACGGCATTCACGGACTGGCGCTCGGCGTGGTGTGCGGCGCGCTGATGCACTTGGGGATACAACTCCCCGACCTGTGGCGGATCGCCCGCGCCAGCGAGCAGGCGAGCAACGATGCGCCCGCCGAGATTGGCGCAGACCTGCGCCAAGTCTTCACCCTGATGCCGCCGCGCGTCCTGGGGTTGGGCGCGGTGCAACTGAACAACTTGGTGAATACTGCGCTTGCTTCCGGCTTTCGGGGGGGCGTCTCGGCGTTCAACAACGCATTTGCCATCCTGGTGCTGCCCATCGCGGCAATTGGGCAAGCGATCGGGACGGTGATCTTCCCGGCGATCAGCGCGCACGCCGCGCGCGGTGAGCAGGAGCAGTTTGCCCGTGCCTTTGTCCGCGCGATGAACGGCGTGATAGCGCTCAGCCTGCCGGCAGCGGCGGGGCTGATCGTGCTCGGTGAGCCGCTGATCCGCTTGCTCTTCGAGCGCGGCGCCTTTGACGCGCAGGCGACGGGCTGGGTGGCGTTCGCGTTGGGCTGGCTGGCGCTCGGCCTGCCGGCGCATGCCGCGCTGGAGCTGGTGACACGGGCCTTCTACGCGCTCAAGGACAGCCTGCGTCCGGCGCTGGCGGCCGCCCTGAGCGTCGGGCTGAACATCGCCATGAGCATCGCCTTCTACCGCGCCTTCGAGGCGCTGGGCTGGTTGCCCTTTGGCGGTTTGGGCCTGGCCAATGCCTTGGCCACCACCGTAGAGACCGGCGTCTTATACGCCGTTCTGACAAAGCGGGCGCCGCAGATCGCCATACGGCCGGTGATCACGGCGCTGCGCACGGCGGGGTTGGCCACGCTGGCGATGGCGCTGGTGCTGCGCGGCTGGTTGATCCTGGCCGGCGATGGCGCCGCAGCCACGCTGGCCGCGGTTGTCCTGGGCGTAGGCGCTTACTTCGGCGCAGCGCTCCTGTTGCGCAGCGAAGAAGCCCTCCTGGCGCTCGGCGCGCTTCGGCGATCCATTGCCGCGCAGGCGCAGCGGCTGATCTAGGCCAGCGCCTGCGCCAGGTCGGCGATCAGGTCATCCGCGTGCTCGATGCCGACCGAGAGGCGAATCAACGCTGGGTCAACGGCCAGTGGGGAGTTGGCGACGCTGGTGTGCGTCATGGCTGCCGGCACTTCTATCAGCGATTCGACGCCGCCCAACGACTCGGCCAACGCGAAGAGGCGCGTGGCCTCGGCGACGCGGCGCGCCTCCGCCGGCCCACCCTTGACGACGAAGGAGATCATGCCACCGAAGCCAGACATCTGCTTGGCAGCGATGGCGTGGCCGGGGTGCGATGGGAGGCCCGGATACAGCACCTGCGCGACGCGCGGGTGCGCTGCCAGCCAGGCAGCGATGCGCATGGCGTTCGCGCTGTGCCGCTCCATGCGCAGCGGCAGGGTCTTGATGCCACGCAGGACCAGGAAGCAATCGAGCGGCCCCGGCACGGCGCCGACGGCGTTCTGAAGGAACTTTAAGCGGTCGTGCAGCGCGTCGTCGTTCAGCACCACTAGCCCGCTCACCACGTCGCTGTGGCCGCCCAGATACTTCGTCGCGCTATGCACGACGATGTCCGCGCCGAGCGCGAGCGGGCGCTGTAGATAAGGCGAGGCAAACGTGTTGTCCACCACCAGCAGCGGGCGCGCAGGCGCCTGCGCCAGCACGCCGGCGATGCCGGCGATGTCCGCTATCTTGAGCAGCGGGTTGGTGGGCGTCTCCACCCAGACCATGCGCGTGGTTGACCGCAAGGCAGCGCGCACGGCGTCTAGGTCGCCCATTTCAACGAACGAGAAAGCGATGCCGTAGTCTCGATAGACGCGCTCGAAGATGCGGTAGGTGCCGCCGTATACGTCGTTGCTGGCCAACACGTGGTCGCCGGGCCTGAGCAGGCGTAGGACGCAGTCAATCGCTGCCATGCCAGAGGCGAAAGCCAGGCCGTGCTTTCCGCCCTCAAGCGCAGCGATGCACGCTTGCAGCGCAGTGCGGGTGGGGTTGGCTGTGCGCGCGTAGTCGTATTCGGTTTCCCCGATCTTCTTCTGGACGTATGTCGAGGTTTGATAAATCGGGACCATCACCGCGCCGTAGGCGGGGTCGGGAGCTTGGCCGGCGTGAATCGCAAGGGTCTCAAAGTGCATGATGACGCATTGTAGGCGCTTGCTTGCTCAGCAGGAGGCGTTCACCAATAGGAGCAACCACTGGCGGGCTGCCAACCAGCAAAGACTATCTCGTCGCTACCAAAGGTTTAGCTGCCGAACACATCGATCCCCGTTGCGATGGGCGCTTCAGAAACTTATAATGGCTAAAAATGAGTGCTGAACTTGAGGCGCGCGTCGAGACGCTAGAGTCGCTGATGGCAGATACGCTGCGCATCGTAAGGGCCACCAGCCTGGAGGTGGACCGCCTATCAAAAGAGATGCGCGCCTTTAAGGACGAAATCAGAGCCGATACGCGCGCCTTCAAGGACGCAGTTGATGCCGATACGCGCGCCTTGAAGGAAGAAATGCGCGCC
>Ga0209750_1000511_pt1 | contig 18542 bp, 18 predicted proteins | sample YNPBryulayer2012_FD_185813 | JGI IMG/M metagenome (GOLD analysis project Ga0209750, IMG submission 185813) | Anoxygenic and chlorotrophic microbial mat microbial communities from Yellowstone National Park, USA - YNP Bryant MS upper layer 2012... ...
ACGCCGGCGACGGTGAGCGGGCTGAGCGGCGCGACGGCGGTCACAGCGGGCGGATACCACACCTGCGCGCTGCTGGGCGACGGCACAGTCAGATGTTGGGGGTGGAACAACTATGGCCAGCTCGGCAATGGTGACCCTATCTATGTCACGCAGCCGGTCGTCGTGAGAACCTTCTTCTCCGTTTTCATTCCCATCAGCCGGCGGCCGTGAGCGGATAGTGCAGGGCGGGGAAATCCCCCGCCCTGCCACTCAAGAGCGCAGGGGATCGCCCGCTGCGTTGGGCGCATTCATGCTGGCGAAGCATCTCAACATTCACCTGCCTAAAGCCCTGCGAAGCCACCAAACCCCTGCCCAATTCCCCCGCATGTGAGGGAAGCCCCCTTCTGCTTCCCCCGCACGCAGCTTAGCATTACCCACAAGTTAGGAAAGCTTCCAGATACGAGCGCGTAGGACAAACGTGAGTTCGGATTTACACAGGAGCGTTTCGTTATATCAGTCTGTCATGCCAACGCGAAGCATCCAAAATCCCGTCCGACCGAAGCCCCGCGAAGTCACTCATACTACTGTCATGCTGAGCGAAGCGAAGCATCTGAAATCCCGCCCGGCCATATCGTAGGGGCGTAGCGGTGCTACGCCCCCCGCGCAGCCGCCACACCCTGCCTCAGTGCCTCCGCAGCGCTTCAGTCCAGGCGCGCGCAGGGGCGGTTCGCGAACCGCCCCTGCTGCGCTTTCGCTCAGAATGACAGGGTGAGGCAGGGTATTGGTGACCCTGGTGTGCTCAATTGGCAACGATGACATGAGCGATGCGCTCGCGGATGACCAAGGCGTGTGCCCAACCGCGCAGCCTCTCCTTCCGAATTGGAACACGCCCCGAGAAGCAGCGCTCCCTATAATGCGGGCATGACCGACGCGAGCGCGATGACGCCGGAGCGGTTCACCGAGATCGCGCAGCAGATCGAGGCCCAGGTCTCTCGCGTGATCGTGGGCCAGCGCGACGTGATTCGGCACACGCTCATCGCGATCATCGCCGGCAACCACGTGCTGTTGGAGGGCGTGCCCGGCCTGGGCAAGACCAGCCTGGTGCGCGCCTTCGCCGATGCGCTGAGCTTGCGCTTCGTGCGCATCCAGTTCACGCCCGACCTGATGCCGGCCGACATCGTCGGCACCGACATCCTGGAGGAACAGGAGGGCGGGAAGCGCGGCTTCCGCTTTCAGCCGGGGCCGATCTTCGCCAACCTGGTCCTCGCCGACGAGATCAACCGCGCCACGCCCAAGACCCAGTCGGCGCTGCTGGAGGCCATGCAAGAACGCACCGTGAGCGTGCTCGGCCGCACCTACGCCACCAGCAAGCCCTTCTTCGTGCTGGCCACGCAAAACCCGATTGAAATGGAAGGCACATACCCACTGCCGGAGGCCCAGCTCGACCGCTTCATGTTCAAGCTCAACGTGCGCTTCCCGAACGTGGACGAGCTGACGGTGATCATCGAGCAGACCACCGGCGACAAGGCCGGCCGCGCCGAGAAGGTGGCCGACGGCAACACCTTGATCGCGCTAAGCCAATTCGCGCGCCAGGTGCCGGCGGCGTCACACGTCACGCGCTTCGCCGCGGCGTTGGTGACTGCCACGCATCCAGACGGCGAGGGCGCCACAGAGATGGTGAAGAAGTATGTGCGCTACGGGGCCAGCCCGCGCGGCGCGCAAGCGCTGCTGCTCGGCGGGCGCGTGCTGGCGCTCATGAACAACCGCTATAACGTCGCCATCGAGGACCTAAAAGCGCTCGCCCCGGCCGCCCTGCGCCATCGCATCCTGTTGAACTTTGAAGGCCAGGCCGAGGGCATCTCGACCGACGACGTGATCGCAGACGCGCTGAGCAAGCTAAAGGTTGCCTAAGCGATGCACGCCCCCGTCTCTCTCTACGATTTGACCCACGATCAGCTCGCCCGTCAGCTCGCTGAGTGGGGCGAGCCGCCCTTCCGCGCCCGTCAAATTCAAGGTTGGCTCTATCAGCGCCTGGTCACCGACATTGACGAGATGACCGACCTGCCCAAGCCACTGCGCGCCAAGCTCAAGGCGACGTATGTCCTGGGGCGGCTGGTCGTCGTCAGGGAACAGCGATCGTCCGACGGTTGGACGCGCAAATGGCTGTTCAAACTGGCCGACGGGAGCGAAATAGAGACCGTGCTGATGGAATACGACGGCGTGCGCCGAACTGCCTGCGTGTCCTCGCAGGCCGGCTGCGCCATGGCCTGCGCGTTCTGCGCCACCGGCCAAATGGGCTTCATGCGCAACCTGCGCGCCGGCGAGATCGTCGAGCAGGTGATCTGGGTGGCGCGCACGCTGCGCGAGGCGCGGTCATCCGGCGATGATGCACCGCAGCGGCTGAGCAACGTGGTGCTGATGGGGATGGGCGAACCGTTCGCTAACTACAACGCAGTGATGGAAGCCATCGCACGGCTGACCGAGCCGGCGGAAGCGGGCGGGTTTGGGTTGGGCGCGCGCAAGATCACCCTCTCCACCGTCGGGCTGGTCCCCGGCATCCGCCGCTTTGCCGAGGCAGGCAGCCAGGTGAACCTGGCCGTCTCGCTCCACGCCGCCACCGATGACCTGCGCAACCGGCTGGTGCCCATCAACCAGCGCTATCCGCTGGCCGAGCTGGTTGAGGCGACGCGCGAATACATCGCGCGCACCCACCGCCGGGTGAGCTACGAATGGGCGCTGATTGACCAGGTGAACGACAGTCGGGAGCAGGCGAGAGCGCTCGTCGAACTGGTGCGCAAGACCAACCCCAGGCCGGGGGTGAATCTGGTGCACGTCAATTTAATCCCGCTCAACCCGACCGAGGGATACGCAGGACACGCTGCGAGCCGGGCGAGCACCGGCGCGTTTCGGGCCGCCTTGGCACAAGCCGGCATCCCCGTCACCGTGCGCGTCCGGCGCGGCATAGACATCGCAGCCGGCTGCGGGCAATTGCGCGCGCAGGTGGCCGGTGGCGACGCAAACGTAAAGGCGAATGAACTGCCGTCCATTCGCCTCGCCGATCACGCTCACGAAGGAGATGCCGTTACTTGCCGCTCGTCTTGACCAGCGTGCGCAGCGCCTTGGTGGAGATCATCACCGTCTGCATGCGGCCGTTGATCAGCATGCGGCGGCGCTGCAAGTTCGGCTTCCACTTGCGGTTGGTCAATTTAAATGAGAACGAGCGCGAATGCCCGAAGCTCGTCTTCTTGCCAGTCAGCACACACTTTGCCATTGACCGCTGCTCCTATCTGGGCTTGATTTAAAATCTTCTACCGTTAATGGCCTGAGATTCTACCATGCACACACCATCGAATCCTGAGCAGGAAGAGGGTCATGCAAAGGTCAGCGGCGCCATCGTGATCGCGCCGCGGGTGGTGTTCACGCTCGCCCTCAACGCGGCGCTGAGCACGTATGGCGTCGTGGGGATCGCCTCGCGCTTCACCGGCTTCGATTGCACCCACACCGACCCTCGGCGTGGCTTGGAGATTCAATTGCGAGAGGACCGGCTTACCGATAACAAGCGCGTGACGATAGACATTCACATCATCGCTGAATATGGCGTGCGCATCCCCGCCGTGACGAGCAGCTTACAGCACCAGGTGCGCTACAACATCGAACGGAGCACCGGCTACAGCGTGGACGCGGTAAACGTCCACGTGACGGGCCTGCGCGTGACGCACGCAGATTGAGCAGAACCATCCTTGAGGGCATGTAAGTGGATATGGGCGAGCCAAATACACAGCAAGACGAGCGCCTGGCGACGCTTTCCGGCAAGGCGCGCTCACGGCCAGGGCTAACGGTGGACGGACGACGGCTGAAGGAGCTGGTGCGGGCAGCTTATTTATGGCTTCGACAGCGCGAGGAAGTGGTAAACGGCTATAACGTCTACCCAGTGCCCGACGGCGACACCGGCACCAACATGATGCACACCATGCGCTCGGCCTGGGAGGCGATCGCAAACCTGGACGAGCCGAACATCGGCCTGGTCGCCCGCGCCGTCTCCAACGGCGCGCTGCGCGGCTCGCGGGGCAACTCCGGGATCATCCTCTCCCAACTGTGGCGCGGGTTTGCGCGCTCGCTGGACCGCAAGGAGATCTGCGACGCCCAAGACCTGGTCGCAGCGATGAAAGAAGCGGTCAAGACGGCCTACAGCGGGGTGAGCACGCCTGTGGAAGGCACCATCCTGACCGTGGCGCGCGAGACAGCCGAAGCCGTCGAAGCCACAGCCCAACACACCCATGACCTGCGTCAATTGCTGACAACCGCCAAGGAGGCCGCTTATGCGTCGGTCCAGCGCACGCCCAACCTGCTCAGGATCCTCAAAGAAGCCGGCGTGATTGACTCCGGTGGCTACGGCCTCTTCGTCATCCTAGAGGGCATGTGGCGGCTGGCGAACGATATGCCAATAGAAGAGGAGGCATCCGCTGTGCGCAACAACCGTACAAGCGCCACGGTGCATCTGGAACACGAAGGCGGCTGGGGTTACGACGTGCAGTACTTGATCTACGCCCGCCCCGGCCAGCAGTTGGACGTGGAACGAATCCGCGCGGACATCGAAGCGATGGGCGAATGTCCGCTGGTGCTCGGCGACGAGAACATCGTCAAGGTCCATGTCCACGTCAGCGATCCGGGCATCCCGCTGAGCTACGGCGCGCGGCTTGGCTCGCTGCGCGACGTGGTGGTGGAGGACATGCAGGCCCAGTCCGAGGCGTTCGCCGAACAGCAGACGGCGCGGGGCAAGGAGATATTGCCGCCGGTTGAAGTGGCAGTGGTCGCAGTGGCATCCGGCCAAGGCATCGCGCGCGTGTTGAAGGAAGCCGGCGTGCGCGTGGTGGTCGAGGGCGGCCAGACGATGAACCCCAGCGTCGAGGACTTCTTGACCGCCATCCAGCAGGCCAACGCGCGCAGCGCGATCCTGCTGCCGAATAACAGCAACATCCTCATGACCGCCCAACAGGCCGCGGCGCTCAGCGAGGCGCAGGTTTACGTCGTGCCGACGCGGACCATCGCACAGGGCATCGCCGCGGCCATCGCGTTCAACCCCCAAGCTTCGGCTGCCGAGAACGCCGAAGGGATGCGCGAATCAGCGCAGCGCGTGCTCACCGGCGAGATCACCGTCTCCACGCGCGACGCGACGATAGACGGGTTGAACATCCGCGCCGGCCAAATCATCGGGCTGCTCGACGACAAGCTGGTCGTGGCCGCGGACACCATCGCCGACGCCCTGCGCTCGCTGCTGCGCCGCGCCGACGCCGACAAGTATGAGCTGATCACGCTCTTCTACGGCAACGGCCTGTCCCAGGCGGATGCCCAGGCCATCGCTGAGGTGGTTCAACAAGACTATCCAGCGCAGCAGGTGGAGCTAATTGCCGGCGATCAGCCCCATTACTACTTCGTCATCAGCATCGAGTGACGCATGGCTGCCCGTCGTCCAGCAGCGGTTCGCATCGTCACCGACAGCGCCGCCCGCCTGCCGCGCGCCTGGGCCGAGGCCAACGGCGTGATCATCCTGCCCCACCGCGTGCGCTTCGGCGCGGATTGCTATCAGGAGGATGTCGATCTGAGCGAGGCTGAGCTGGCCGTCAAAGCCAGCCAGGCTAAGCAGCCTTTTGACGTGGAAGCCCCCAGCGTGGAGGAGTTTGCCCGCGCTTATGAGCTGCTGGCCCACAGCCGCGCAGAGGTCATCTCAATCCACATCGCTTCCCCGCTCAGCCAAACGGTGAAACACGCCCTACAGGCCCGCCAACCGTTTCTCGGTCAGTGCGAGATTCACATCCTGGATTCGCAAACGATGGCGATGGGCCTCAACGCACTGGTGCAGGCAGCCATCACGCTGGCCAAGCGCAACCTGCCGGCGATGGAGATCGTCACCCGCCTGCGGGGGTTGATGCAGGACGCTTTTGGCATCTTCATCTCCGACGACATGGCGTATCTGCAACACAGCAAACGCCTGCGGCCGGCCCAGGCCCTGCTCGGCGAAATGCTCCAGGTCGTGCCGTGTCTATCCATTGAACAGGGCGACCTGATCGCGGCGGAGAAAGTGCGCAGCTTCGAGCGCGGAATCGAGCGCATCGTCGAGTTCGCCAGCGAGTTCGAGGAGGACGCCCAATTCGCCATCGTCCAGCTCTCGCCACACCCCAACGAGCGCACACAGGCGCTGGCCGAAGCGCTGCGCGAGGTCTTCCCCAGGATACAGCGCTTCCCTGTGCAGACCTGCGGCGCAGCGGTTGGCCGCATCATCGGCCTGCGCGGCATCGGGCTGATGATTTATGAAGGCAAGGTATAACGCAGCCATGCTCAATCTGAAGGAGTATCACCGACCTAAAGATTTAACAGAGGCGGTTGCCCTGCTCCAACGCAAACAGCCGCGCACCGTCGTGCTGAACGGCGGCACCTGGCTGGTCGGGGAAGCGCCCCGCGATGTTGAAGCCGTCGTGGACATCGCCGACTTGGGGCTAAACCGCATCTTGGTCGAAGGTAACCTGGTGCGGATCGGCGCGGCGGTCACCCACCAACAGCTCGTGGAGAGTGAGCAATTGCGCACAAGCGCGCTGCGCGTGATCAGCGAGACGGCACAGGCCATGTCGGGCCTGAACATCCGCAACCGCGCCACGATCGGCGGCGCGATCGTCACCGCCGATGCTGCCTCGCCGTTGGTCACCGCGCTGCTCGCCTGCGACGCGGAGGTGGTGATCGCCGGCGCAAAAGACAAAACCAAACAAGCCGACGACCCAAGGGATTTCTGGAAGGTGCTCCCGCTGGCCGGCTTCCTGGCCTACCGCCGCCAAATCCTGGATGAAGGGACGCTGATCACGGAGGTGCGCATGCCCCTGCCCAGCCCCGACACCCGCAGCCACTACGCGCGCGTGGCGCGTACACCGCGCGATTACCCCATCGTCTGCGCCGTGGCTGCCTTTGCGATGAAAGACGGCATCGCCGGACACGTGCGCATCGCCATCGGCGGCGTGGCCGCGACCCCGATCCGCCTGAGCCGGCTCGAGTTCGGCTTGGAGAAGAAGCGCCTGGCCGACTGGCTAGATGGGGAGATGGAGGCGCAGATGGCCCTGCTCGACCCGCCAGGCGACTGGCTGGGCAGCGCCGAATATCGAAAGGAGATGGCGCGCGTCCTGGTCCGGCGCGCGATCCTCGCCGTCGCCGGCGCGAGTTGAGCCTCTCTAACAGCTTTGTGTCGTGAACACCCGCCCTATTCCCATCTTGTCCTGGGCCTATCGGCCCTCGAGCCTGCGCGAAGTCCTCAAAAGCCCCAGCGCATTTCTGCTCAAGCTCAGTTGCACCGCGCAGGACATCGGACAATTCAGAGCCGGCCCGGTGCATATCATCTGCGTCAACCAGCCGGAATGGATCTACGCCATCCTGGTCGAGAAGGCGACCAGCTTTCGCAAAATGCCGGCGGTGAGGACGCTGCACGTCCTCACCGGCGAGGGTTTGCTGGTCAGCGATGGCCCGACGTGGATCAAGCATCGCCGGCTGGCCGCGCCGGCCTTTCACCAGCGGCGCATCTTGTCCTACCAAGACATCGTGATCCGCTCGGCCAAGGAAGCCTTAGCGCGGTGGCGCGACGGCGAGGTAATTGACCTGGAGCATGAGATGAAGCGCCTGACGCTCACCATCGTCGGGCGCGCGCTCTTCTCGCGCGACTTAAACGAGATCGTCAGCGGCCTCAGCCAGGATATTGACACGGCGCTGGAATACGTCAACAGGCTATCCAGCCGGGTCACCCTGCCGTTGATCGGGTCGCTGGCGCGTCGCAACCGCGCCGCCCTGGCCGCCATCGCGCGCGTGGACGCCGCCGTGCGCAACCTGATCGCCGAGCGCCGCCGCCAACCGCAGGGCGAACACACAGACTTCTTGGGGATGCTGCTGGCCGCGCAGACCGAAGACGGCCAGGCGCTGACCGATGAAGAAGTGCGCGACGAGGTGTTGACCATGTTCGTCGCCGGCCACGAGACCGTGGCCACGGTGCTGACGTGGTTGTTCTATCTGGTCGCGCAACGTCCGGATGTGCGCAGCAGATTGGAGGAGGAAGCGCGGCAAGCTGGCGATGCCGACCTGGTGGCCGCGCCGCGGCCTTACACGCTGCAAGTTTACAAAGAGGCGATGCGCTTGTACCCCGGCGGTTTTACGATCGGTCGGCAAGCGATCCGCGACGTGCAGATCGGCGACCGGACCATCCCAGCCGGCGCGTGGGTGATGATCTCGCCCTATAGCGTGCATCGCAATCCGCGCATCTTCCCCGATCCGGAGCGCTTTGATCCAGAGCGCTTTGCCCCACAGAATGAACAAAAGCTGCCGCGGGCGGCCTATATCCCCTTCGGCATCGGCCCGCGCACATGCATCGGCGGTCAGTTCGCGATCATGGAAGGCCAACTGGTCGTGAGCACATTCGCGCGCCACATCCGGCTTGCGCTCGTCAACACATCGCCGGTGGGCATCAGTCCCCAGATCACGCTGCGGCCAGACCGGAAGATCGAGATGCGCGTCGAGAAACTGGGGCGCGAAAGCGCGTGAAACCGCGTGGCCATACGCGCTCAGCGCAAGATCTGGCTCAGAAAAGCCCGCGTGCGGGCCTCGCGCGGCTGCCGGAACAAGACATCCGGTGGGCCTTGCTCGACGATCCGACCGCGGTCCATGAATACCACCTCGTCAGCGGCGTTGCGCGCAAACCCCATCTCGTGCGTCACGACGACCATCGTCATGCCGCTGCGGGCCAACTCCAGCATCACGTCCAGCACTTCCTTGATCATCTCCGGATCAAGGGCGCTGGTCGGTTCATCAAAGAGCATGATCTTGGGGTTCATCGCCAGCGCGCGGGCGATCGCCACGCGCTGCTGCTGACCGCCGGAGAGCTGCGCGGGGTAAGCGTTGGCCTTCTCCGGGATGCCCACGCGGGCGAGCTGCTGCATGGCGATCTCGCGCGCCTCGGCCTCGCTGCGCTTGCGCACCACCCGCTGGGCCAGCATGACGTTTTGTAGCGCAGTCAGGTGGGGAAAGAGGTTGAACTGCTGAAAGACCATCCCCACCTCAGCCCGCACCGCGTTAATATCCTTTGCGTGGTGCGTCAAGTGAATGCCATCCACCCAGATGTCGCCGCTGGTCGGCACTTCTAGGTGGTTGATGCAACGCAGCAAGGTGCTCTTGCCGCTGCCGCTGGGGCCGATGATCACCGTGACTTTGCCGCGCGCCACGGTCAAGCTCACATCGTCCACCGCCCGCAGGCCGTGGAACTCCTTGACCAGATTCTTGATGATGATCATCGCCGACGGATCACCGGTCGGCGGCGCAGCGACCATGCTCATCCTTGTCCTCGCCCATGACTGTTGAGCCGGTTCTCCAGCCATCTCACACCGAGCGAGAGCAGAATGGTCATGGCCAGGTAGAAGAAGGCCAATGACACATAGGTCTCCATATAGCGAAACGAGGCCGCTGCGTATAAGCGCGCCTCTTGTGTGATGTCGCGCACGCCCAACACGGAAACCAGCGATGAGTCTTTGAGCATGGCGATGAAGTCGTTGCCCAACGGCGGCAAGACGCGCCGGATCGCCTGCGGCAGGATGATGTAGCGCATGGCCTGCACATAGCTCATCCCCAACGAGCGCGCTGCTTCCATCTGCCCTTTGCTGATGGACTGAATGCCGGCCCGGAAGGTCTCGGCCTGAAAGCCGCCATAGGCGATCGCCAGCGCGATGACGCAGCGGGTGAGGAAGGGCACGTCTTGCGGCCTGGTCTGGGTGAGGAAGTTCGGCTCGCCGATCAACGGCGCCACGAGCGCGCCCAGGTTGTTGACGCCGTCAATCAGCACGGGCACGATGACGAAGGCGATCACCAACAATTGCACCAGGATCGGCACGCCGCGGATCACCTGCACGTAGAGCGTGGCGATGTTGAAGACGACGGGGTTGCCGGACACGCGCCCCAAGCCGGCCAGCAACCCGATGACCAGCGCCAGGCTATAAGCGACCAACGTGGTGAAGATGGTCACGCCGATGCCCAGCGTGAGCCGGCTGAAGATCGCCGAATACAGCTCGCTGGTCAGCGCGTTCCAGGCGATCAACACCCCCACCAGCGCGATGACCAGCAACCACCACGGCCACCGGGCAGCGCGCCCGACAAATCGCTCTGTCAGCGACCGCTCACCCGCCGGCAAACGCTCGGTGCTGATTGACATGGCATAAAGGTCGGCGCACAACCGGCCGGACGGCCGATCGTGCGCCACTCATCTGCGGTTCAGATCACCAAACGGTTATGGATTCGGCGTCGGGGTGGGATTGTCATACGCGCCGGGGCCGATCTCGTCGTAGGTGATCACCTGGCGGCCCTTGGGGAACCATTTCTCCTGCAGGCGCTGCAAGGTGCCGTCCTCGCGCATGGACTTCAGCGCAGCGTTGATCGGCCCGACCAGATCGCTGCCCTTGGGGAAGATGAAGCCCAGCTCCTGGCCTTCACTGACGATGCCCTCAAGCAGTTTGAGCTTATCGGCGTTCACGCCCACATAGCCCTGGCCGGCCACGTCGTCAATGATCGCGGCGTCGGCATCGCCGGCGATCACTGCCTGAATGGCCTGGCCAAACTCATCGAAGGCGATCACGCGCGCCTCGCCCACCAGCTTGATGCCTTCATCGTAATTCGTGGTGCCCTTCTGCGTGGCCAGCTTGAAGTTGCCGTTCTTGAACTCCTCCACCGTGGAGAAGCGATTCTCGTCTATCCGCACCACCAGCCGTTGGTCAACCTTGATGTAGCCATCCGAGAAGTCCACGCTCTTCTTGCGCTCCTCGGTGATGGTGATGCCATCGGCAGCCATGTCGAATTGACCGGCGGCCACCGCGGCGATCATGCCATCCCAAGCAATCTCGCGGAAGACCGGCTTGCAGTTCAGTCGCCGGCAGATCTCGGCGAGCGCATCGTAATCCCAGCCCTCGGCCTGGCCGTTGTCCAAGCGGATGTAGTTGAACGGGATATAAGCATTCTCGATCGCGATCACGATCTCCCGACCGCCCAAGTCGGGCAAGCCGCTCGGCTGAGGCGCTGCGGTCGGCTGCGCCGGCGCAGCCGGCGTGGCAGGCACAGCGCAGGCAGCCAGCCCAATGGTTGCCGCCACCATCAGACGAGATAAAGTGAGTCGTCCTTTCAACATGTCGTCCTCTCCTCTTTGCTCTTGTTTCGGTAATGTGGTGTATTAAAAAGAACTTGTCGCATCTCGTCAAGTCCCCTGGGCTTGAGTAACATCAAGCCCAGCCGTGATCACTGCGCGCAAACATCCGCTGCTCAACCGAGTCATCTATCTGACGCTCGTCAAGCTGCCGCTGATAACATCATTCCATCGCGTCTATCTGCGCCAGGCCGCGCCCGCGCCCGGGCCGGATTCGCCGCCGATCATTATGTTCGGCAACCATAGCGCCTGGTGGGATGCCCATCTGGCGATGGCGCTGAACGAAGAGTGCTGGCACACCGATGGCTATGTGATGGTCGAGGACACGCAACTGTCGCGCTATCGGTTCTTTCGCTGGTGCGGGGCGTTCTCCGTCAATCGCCGCGACCCGCGCAGCGCCGTGGAGAGCATCAACTACGCCATCCAGCGCCTGACCGAAGGCGCGCGCCGCTCCTTGCTGATCTTTCCCCAGGGAGAGATCCGCGCCAACGACGTTCGGCCGCTCGTCTTCTATCAAGGCGCCGGGCGGATCGCCAGCAAGGTAGCGAGTGCGGCTGGCGCGTGCGCGCTCTACCCACTGGCCCTGCGCTATGAGTTCATCGGCGAACAAAAGCCGGATGCGTTCATCAGCGTCGGCCGGCCCCTCGTCATCCGGCGGGATGACCCCGCCTGGTCGCGCGATGCGTCTGGCCTGCCGGACGCGCGGTTGATCACGCAGCGCATGCAGCAGGTGCTGACCGAGGAGCTAGACCGCCTGCGCGACGACGTGATCGCCTACCGTTTGTCGCTGTTCACCCCTCTGGTCAACGGGATGTTGAGCATCAACCGCATCTGGGATGCCGTGAGAGGGCTGGAACAGATCAAGCGCGTTGGCGAAGACGACCGGCCGACGCGCTGACCGCTCAGGCCGGCTGCTGAACCAGCGCGCGAAAGTAGTCAATCGTCTGGCGCAGCCCTTCTTCCAGCGGGACGCGCGGCTCCCAGCCGAGAATGGTTTGCGCGCGCGTGATGTCGGGCCGGCGGCGCTGCGGGTCATCGGCGATGCGCTCCTTCCTGGGCTGGCAGAACACGATCTCGCTGGTGCACTCCGGGCCGGCGGCAGCCTTCACCGCCTGGGCGAACTCCAGGATCGTCATCTCGTGAGGGTTGCCCAAGTTCACCGGCATCACCTCATCACTCCACAGCAGGCGCACCAGCCCATCCACCAAGTCGGTCACGTAGCAGAACGCACGGGTGGCGCTGCCATCACCGTATACGGTGATCGGCTCGTTGCGCACCGCTTGGGCGATGAAGTTGGGCACCACCCGGCCATCGGCGATGTCCATGCGCGGGCCGTATGTGTTGAAGATGCGAGCAATGCGCGTGGGCACGCCAAACTGGCGGTGATAAGCCATCGTCAACGCCTCGGCAAAGCGCTTCGCCTCATCGTACACCGAGCGCACGCCGATTGGATTGACGTGTCCCCAGTAGCTCTCGCGCTGCGGGTGCTCCTGGGGGTCGCCATAGACCTCGCTCGTGCTGGCCTGTAAGAAGCGCGCCCCCTTGCGGCGCGCCAGCTCAAGCGCGTTGTGCGTGCCATGTGAGCCGACCAGCATGGTCTCTATGGGGTGATCGAGATAGCCCACGGGGCTGGCCGGCGAGGCCAGGTTCATCACTGCGTCCAGCGGCCCTTGCACCCAGCACGACTCGATGATGTCACACTCGATGAACTCAAACCGCGGATGACCGATAAGATGGACAATGTTATTGCGCGAGCTGGTGATGAAGTTATCCATCGCAATCACTTCATGCCCATCCGCGATCAAGCGCTCGCACAAATGCGAGCCGATGAAACCGGCACCGCCGGTGACGAGGATTCTCATCGCGCCTTTCTCCTACCCTATTTGGTCTCCTTGCTGCCGATGCGCACGAGCTGAACCTGCGCCTGGTAGCCGCGCTCAGCATCATCACCTAGGGAGATCTTGCCATTGGCGAAGAACCCAACGCTGCCGGTGCTGAACCGCTTTGGCGCCAGCATCAGTGAGCCAACCTCCTCGCCGTTGACGAGGAACTTGACGACCACTTTTGCCGCGGAAGCACTTTCTGCGGGCTTGACTTCTGACATGATACAAAGATGATACCAAAGGGATGTTGCGCATCGTGGCGTTCTACAAGCCGTATGGCGTGCTGTCTTCGTTCACCCACGAAGTGCGCGAGACCGACCCACCCAAGCGCACGCTGAGTGAATTTCGCCTGCCCAAAGGCATTTACGCCGCAGGCCGGCTGGATTACGATAGCGAGGGCTTGCTCATCCTCACCAACGACGGCCAGCTCATCCATCGCTTGACCGATCCGCGCTATAAACTGCCGAAGACCTACTACGTGCAAGTGGAGGGCATCCCAACCGAAGCAGCCCTTGATCAATTGCGCCGAGGGGTGGTGTTCAAGGGCTATCGCAGCCTACCCTGCCAAGCGCGCCAACTGAAAGAAGACCCTGCCCTCCCTCCGCGCGAGAAACCTATCACCCCGCACGGGCCGACAGCCTGGCTGGAGGTCGTGTTGCGCGAGGGCAAGAAGCGCCAAGTGCGGCACATGACCGCGGCAGTGGGCCTGCCCACGCTCCGGCTGGTGCGCGTCGCCATCGGCCCGATCACCCTGGCCGGCCTCGCCCCCGGCCAATGGCGCGACCTGAGCGAGGCCGAGCGCGAGGCGCTGCGCCAAGCCGCCTACCGCCGACAAGCCGTTCGATGAACCAGCACCATCCCCTTATCGAAGATGCGCGCCCGTTCAGGGCGCTGGTGGTGAGCGAACAATCCGACGGGCGCTTTGCGCGTCAGGTCGTCACGCGCCAGGTCGCCGACCTGCCCGCCCACGACACGCTGATCCGGGTGCGCTACTCCTCGCTGAACTACAAAGACGCCCTCTCCGCCTCCGGTCACCGCGGCATCACCCGCCAGTATCCCCACACGCCGGGCATTGACGCAGCCGGCGAGGTGGTCGCCAGCGCTGATCCGGCCCTGACGCCAGGCGACGAGGTCATCGTCACCGGCTACGACCTGGGGATGAACACGCCGGGCGGCTTCGGCCAGTACATCCGCGTGCCGTCGGCCTGGGTGGTGAAGAAGCCCGCTGGCCTGACGCTCTACGAGAGCATGGCGCTGGGCACGGCTGGCTTCACCGCTGCGCTCTGCGTCCGCCAGCTCCTGCGACATGAGGTGACGCCAACCGCGGGCGAGGTCCTGGTCACCGGCGCGAGCGGCGGCGTGGGCTGCTGGGCGGTCGTGCTGCTCAGCATGCTGGGCTATCACGTCGTCGCTGCCACTGGCAAGGACGAGGCAGGTGACTGGCTGCGACAGCTTGGCGCGCGCGAGGCTATCGCGCGCGATGCGCTGCGCGACTCAACCGGCAAAGCCCTGCTGAAGGCGCGCTGGGCCGGCGCAGTCGAGACCGTCGGCGGCGAGTTCCTGGCCAACGTCCTGAAGTCCACCCGGCGCGGCGGCTGCGTGGTCTGTTGCGGCAACGTCGCCTCAGCCGAGCTGCACACCACGGTGTATCCGTTCATCCTGCGCGGCGTGACCTTGCAAGGCGTAGATGCGGCAGAGACCCCAAGGCCAATCCGGCTGCAAGTCTGGGAGTTGCTGGCCGGCGAATGGAAGCCCCCTGCGCCCGCGTTGGCTGCGATTGTGCGCACGGTCTCGCTGGCAGAGCTGGACGCAGCGATAGAGGCGATGCTGCGCGGAGCCGTGCGCGGGCGCGTGGTGGTGCTGCTGGATTAACATGAGTTCGGATTCAGTGGGTGCATTTTGATTTGGAGCACATGTGGACCGTATCCCATTCAGTGGAGATGTGGTTGGGATACACCAAGCCGACGCTGCGATGGCTATAATCATTGCTGTAGCTTGACTCTTGCTGAACGATGCACACCACGACCACGCTGTTCAAAGTCGAGGCCCCTCCTCGCTTTCTGCGACAGCATTACCAGACCATTATCACCCTCTGGCTCCTGCTGGTGGATGTGCTCAGCATCGTCGCGGGGTTTTACCTCGCCTACCGCCTGCGTCTGTTGATCCCGCTGCCCGAGCCGGCCCGCAGCGTGCCTGGCTTCGGTCAATTTCTCCCCCTGCTCCTGCTCCAGGTCGTGGCGATCATCTGCGCCTTCTTCTTCGGCAAGATGTATCACCGCCGGCGCACGCGCTACACCGGCGATGACCTGGCGGCGATCTTCTCCGGCGTCTCCATCGGCACGTTGATCAGCATCGCAGCGGTCACCCTGCTGCTGCGCGGCGATTCGCCAGCAGCCGACTTTCCACGGGTGATGGTGGTCTATGCCTGGCTGCTGATCATCGGCCTGGTCGTCGTAGGACGAGGGATACAGGCGCGCATCCAGCGCGCGCTGCAGATGCGGGGGGTCGGCCGGACAAGGGTCGTGGTGGTGGGCGCCGGCGAACCAGCGGCGACCGTGATCCAGCGGATCGCGCATAACCCGCGCCTCGGCTACGACATCCTAGGGCTGGTCACATACGACGGGCAGCCGCCGCCGGCGGGCGTGCGCATCCTCGGCTCATTAGACGAACTCTCCAGATTAGTCGGGCGCGAGGCAGTGGACGAGGTGATCATCGCGCTGCCCAACGCGAACAGCGAGGACCTGCTCAACGTGATCGCGCATTGCGACCGAAGCACGATCAGCATCAAGGTGCTGCCCGATCAGTTCCAGATCATGGCCGGCCAACTGAGCGTCGGCGAGTTGAGCGGGTTGCCGCTGCTGAACCTGCGCGACGTGGCCCTGCGCGGCTGGAAACTCACCCTCAAACGAGCCATTGACCTGGTCGGCAGCGCGATTGGGCTGGTGCTGCTCTCGCCGCTGATGTTTCTGATCGCCATCCTGATCAAGCTTGATTCGCCGGGGCCGGCGCTCTATACCCAGGAGCGGATGGGGCTGGACGGCAAGCGGTTTTATTTATTCAAGTTCCGCACGATGCGCGCCGACGCCGAGGCGCACGGGCCGGGCTGGACGCGGCCCGACGACCCGCGCCGGACGCGCCTGGGGGCGTTCCTGCGCCGCACCAACCTGGACGAGCTGCCCCAGCTCATCAACGTGCTGCTGGGCGACATGAGCCTGGTGGGGCCGCGCCCGGAGCGGCCAATATACGTAGAGGAGTTTCGCAAGCGCATCCCGCGCTATATGGAGCGCCATCGCGAGAAGGCCGGCATCACCGGCTGGGCGCAGGTCAATGGCTTGCGCGGCGATACCTCGATCGAGGAGCGCACCAAATACGACCTCTGGTATATCGAGAACTGGTCGGTCTGGTTGGACATCAAGATCATCCTGATGACGATCTGGCAGACCATCACCGGCGGCAACGAGAACGCCTACTGAGCGCGTGCATTCATCATGCGGCGGTACCAGCGCCCCACCCTGGCTGAGCCGTGAATGCGCCCCTATTGAGCCGGCAGCTCGATCTTGTTCACCAATCCTCGTGGCTCGCCGCCCAGCGGCTGACCAGGAGGCAGCGCGCTGGGTTTCCAGGCGCCTCGCGCGCGGCTGGGGTCGTAGCGCAGCACCTCGTGGCTATGCGCCCGCTCGTGCACGGTCTCGATGTATTGCTCCCCAAATAAGGGATCGGCGTAGCCGAGTTGGGCGCGCGCCTTCTCCGAGAGCGCAGGGATGAAGGGCGCGAACAAGACGGTCAGCGAGTCGATCACCCGCGCGGCCACGTAGAGCTGCGTGCCGGCCCGCGCAGGGTCAGTTTTGATCGTCTTCCAGGGCGCTTCAAAGTCCAGATACTGATTGGTTGCGGTGGCCAGGTCCAGCACCTCACCCAGCGCATCGCGCAGGCGAACAGCGTTGAGCTTCTCCCCTACGCTGTCGAAGGCAGCTTCCGACTTGGCCAGCAGGGCCTGATCGGCGCTGGTGAATTCGCCAGGCTGTGGGATCCGCCCATCGAAGTTGCGCCAGATCTGCGAGAGCACGCGCTGGATCAGGTTGCCCCACTTCGCCAGCAGCTCGCTGTTGTTGCGCTGGGCAAAGTCCGTCCAGCTCCAGTCGCTATCTTTTTGCTCGGGCATGATCAGCGTCAGATAGAAGCGTACCGCATCGGGGCCGTACTTCTCAACCAGATCGATCGCGTCCAGAGACACGCCCAGGCTCTTGCTGAACTTCTGGCCGCCGAGGTTGAGGTATTGATTGGCCGGCACGTCGTAGGGCAGGTTGAAGCGCCGTCCGTCTGCCGCCGGCCCATCCCACGGCTCGCCCAGCCTGCCCATGCCCATCAAGACAGCCGGCCAGAGCACTGTGTGGAATAGGATATTGTCCTTGCCGATAAAGTTGTAGATGCGGACGTGTTCCGGCTGATACCAGAACGCCTGCCAAGCATCCGGCTGGCCAATGATCTGCGCCCACTCAACCGTAGCCGATAGATAGCCAAGCAACGCTTCGTACCACACGTAGATGCACTTGCCTTCGGCGCCTTCCACGGGGATGGGGATGCCCCAGGTGAGGTCGCGAGTGAACGCGCGCGCCTCCATCTCTTCTGCGTAGCGGCGCGAGAACTCCAGCACGGCCGGTCGCCAGTAATCTTTGTCAGCCAGGTAATCCAGCACGGACCGGCGCAGGGCAGGCAGATCGAAGAAGTAGTGCTCGCTCTCGCGGATGGTGAGCTTGTCGTTTGGGTCGCTGCGGCTGCGCGGGTTGATAAGCTGCGTGCCATCCAGCAGGCTGCCGCAGTTGTCGCACTGATCGCCGCGCGCTTTGTCATAGCCACAGATCGGGCAGGTGCCTTCCACCAAGCGGTCGGGCAGGAACTTGCCCTGGGCCTCTGAATAAAGCTGCTTCTGCTTGGCTTTGAACAGATAAGCGTTATCCAGCAGCCGGCGGAACATCTGCTGGCTGATGACGTGATGGTTCTCGGTGTCGGTATGGGTAAACAGGTCGTAGGAGATGCCGAGCAGGCGCTGGACGTGGAGGAAGCGCGCGTGGTAGTACTCGAAGACCTCGCGCGGCGTCTTGCCCTCCTTCTCAGCGCGCACCACGATGGGCGTGCCGTGCGCGTCGCTGCCGCTCACCATCAGCACGCGGTGCCCCTTTAGGCGCTGGTAGCGCGCGAAGATATCCGCCGGTAGATAAGCGCCGGCGATGTGCCCCACATGCAGGTCGCCATTGGCGTACGGCCAAGCGACACAGACCAGGATATTCTCAGTCGTCATCAGCTTCTTGCGAGGCTATGATAGCGCAGCATGCTAGAATTACTGCCAACGAGGTGTGGCGCAGCCTGGTAGCGCACTTGCATGGGGTGCAAGGGGTCCCGAGTTCAAATCTCGGCACCTCGACTGAGGGCGGGCGAGCTTCTGCTTGCCCGCCCTGTTTTGCTAATACGATGCA
>Ga0209750_1000521_pt1 | contig 18289 bp, 10 predicted proteins | sample YNPBryulayer2012_FD_185813 | JGI IMG/M metagenome (GOLD analysis project Ga0209750, IMG submission 185813) | Anoxygenic and chlorotrophic microbial mat microbial communities from Yellowstone National Park, USA - YNP Bryant MS upper layer 2012... ...
CGAAATTTGTCCCGAATGTCAGAATGCGGCACTGTTCAATGAGGAAGGGTGTCGCAAGTGCCACGCCTGTGGATATACCGAATGTTGAGGCCTTTCTCGAAGACCCCGCTCTTGACCATGGCATGACCTGAACGCCTTGGCTGCTCTCCATACCCCAGCGACAAGCCGACCCACGCGCTGGGAACACATCCAGAAGTCCGTCAGGGCAACAACCCTAAAGCCGTCCGGTAAGCCGTAACCGCCCGACGGATGCGCTTCCGGAACTGGATTTACGCAACAACCGGTAAAGCAAAACAGTACAAAGCCGTAACCGTTATGGCTCGGACGGTTTCTCAACGCTTCGATGGCATGATTTCCAACGTATGGGAGCACTCGGCTAAGGCACAATCCGCGTTCTTGACAAATGGCTTCTGACAGCGTGACCAGCCCCCCAAGGGTATATCGCTTGAATTCCCTTTGGACGCACTCTGCTGCAAAGAAAACCTATGCTGCCATTCATGTCGTTGCGCTGCTTCTATTCTAGCCATCCGTGGTCGCTGCAAACGGTTAGGAGCTTTCTGTTGGGTTTGGTCGTTGTAGCTATAGCTCCTGCTCTGTCGCTGGCACAAACAACGGCACAAAATTCAGCCCCGGCTCTGCGTTCGGTCAAATCATTGCCGGCGCCAAAAGTCGTGGCGCGTTACTGGACGGCTCTCGGCGGCGAAAAATTCCTGCGGGCAGCCGGTGCGACTACGCTGCGCGGAACCGTGCAGACGGCGGCAAATCAAACTGGCAGCTTTACGCTCGACCGCTGTGCACCCAACCAGTTGCGTCTGGAGCTTGTGTTTGAGGATGACCGCCGCTGCCTAGGCATCACTGGTGCTTCAGCTTGGGTACAAACAACCCGCGACGGAGCTTCAACGCTTGTGGATGATATTGCCCGGCAGCGTCTGCTCGAAGGCTGGATACTGGCCGGTTACATGCTCGATGCCAAACAGCAGGGAATTGCCCTGCGTTCGCTGCCAGTTGTGGAAATTGCCGGGCAGTCCTGCTACCGGGTTGTCTTTACGTCGCGCGAACGGGCTGTGGCAACCGGCTACTTTGCCGCCGATTCCGGTCTGCTTGTCCGTCTGGAGAGCGGGGAGGGGGTGGCACGCCAGGTCTTTCAGTTTGCCGATTATCGCCTCACCAATGGCAAGCGTGAGCCTTACACCATTACCCTTGAAGCGCCCGGCGCACCATCTTTGACCCTGACAGTACAGGAAGTGATACCGGGCAGCAAATTTGCGGCAAATCATTTCGACATTCCCACAAGTGACCCGACGCTAGATGTCCCAGCGCTGCTGGCGCGCATCACGCAGAACCAAAAGGCGTTGGATGAGCGCGTAACACAGTACACCTACACGCTGACGGAGACCATCCGGCGGCTGGACGGCGATGGACGGGTCAAGGAAACCGAAGTCAAGGTGTATGAAGTCTATCCCCTGACCGGCGGCACGCGCGTCCGGAAGCTCATTGCTGTCAATGGAAGACCGCTTTCACCTGTAGAAGCTGAAAAGGAACAACGCCGAGTGGCGAAGTTCATTGAGGAAAATGAAGAACGGCAGCGGAAACGCCAGACCGGCAAAGTTGATGACAACGATGAAGCCCAGCGGCGACGCCTTTCCATTTCGCAACTTCTGCGCGCATGTGAGTTCTACAATCCACGCCGGGAAAGTCTCCGGGGGCGGCCGGTTATCGTTTTTGATTTTCGTCCGCGCCCTAACTACAAGCCGACCAACGAGACCGAGAAAGTCATCCAGAAGCTCGTTGGTACAATCTGGCTGGATGCTGAAGATGAAGAAGTCGCACGAGTTGAGGGGCGCTTTGCAAGCGACTTCAAAGTGGCCGGCGGGTTACTGGCGTCGCTCAAGCGAGGCGCGGCATTTGTCTTTGAACAAACCCGCAATGCTGAAGGTGTCTGGTTGCCACTGCGCGAGGACTTCAACGCCGGCATCAAGGTACTGCTGCTAGCCGGCCTCAACATCAGCGTCGAGAACCGCTACAGCGACTACCGGAAGTTTTCTACCGAAACCCAAGAGGTTATGGGGAACCCAGCTGGCGCGCCAGAGTAAGGGACACCATCACGCAGCTCAGGTAGTTGCTCCCTGTAAAAGCTGGGTTGAATCAGCTTGGTGGATTCTGGGTCAACAATGCTGTTACGCACCGATAGCCGCGCGTTCGTACTTTGGGTGATAAACAATGGCCGGAGCCACTGTAGGACGAGGGTGCAGCGCCGGGTGCAGCGCGTGCGCCAGAATCTCTAGACTTTCGACCAGGCGCGGCCCCGGACGGCTGAAGTAATGCGAGCCGTCGGTGACATAGACCCGCCCCTGCCGGACGGCTGGCAGGGAGGACCAGACAGGATGCGCTGCCAGCAGGTCAAGGTCTTCCAGGGTACGCTCAACCGAAAAACCGCAGCAGGCCACAAACACGACTTCGGGACGTGCATCAGCAACTTCTTCCCAGGTGAGCGTCCGGGAAGGGACGCCGGCCCGTCCCAGTACTTCTTCACCACCAGCCAGATGCACCAGTTCTGGACTCCAGTGCCCGCAGGAAAACGGCGGATGAAGCCATTCCAGCAGAGCTACCCGTGGACGCCGGTCAACCGTGGCGCTGCGGCGCGCAACGGCTTCCACACGCGCCTGCAACCTGGCGACGACTTCTTCGGCTACGGACTGCCGCCCGGTAGCAGCAGCCACCTGATGCAGGCTGGCGAAGACTTCCGCCAGGGTTTGGGGTTCGAGATTGATGATGTGTGGGTTACCGGGCAAGTGGCAGGCAGCGGCTTTGACTTCTTCTTCGGCGACGGCGCAGACATCACACAGCGCCTGCGTCACGATCACGTCCGGCTGCAAGGCTTCGAGGACGGGCAGATTGAGGGTGTAGAGCGCCTGCACCGACTGGAGCCGCTCACGCACAAGGTGATCTATTTCTTGGCTGGTGGCATCGCTCGGGATGAGCGTGTGGGTGACTTTGGGCAAGGCGCGGACGGAAGGCGGGTAGTCGCACTCGTGTGTCACACCGACGAGCTGGGCTTCAAGTCCAAGCGCACAGATGATTTCCGTGGCACTTGGCAGCAGGGAAACAATACGGAGGTCTGTCATCGGGACGGGTCTCCAAAAGGGTTTGGGGCAGCGGCTACGGAGTCTACACCGCCGCCAAGGCGTCTACCAAGTAGGGGCGGTTGGCCAACCACCCCTACCGTTGGCAACCCGTTCCTACGGCGTTTTTCTCTGTTTCTCAATTTCGCCCACAATGTCATCCAAAGATTTATGGGCAAACACAACATCCCGCTCTTGGGTGTAGTTGCCATAGCCAGGCGTAAATTGCTTCAAAAAGCGCACTGTATCCACTATGCCCAACTCTCTGTAGAGTAAGCGAAGTGCTTGCTGATTGATTTCTACCAAGGTCTTGCTGCTGTAATCATCTCTCAATCTCCAAAATCAAATCCAAAGGGTTGAGAACTCTGACCGATAGGTCACTTATCTTCCCGGCATTTCGTAAGAGACAATCATCACACGTAGTAATCTGCTCTCCCTGCTTCAGCCAATGCCAGGTGAAGTGCATCAAGTGGCTTGACGCCGTATTTCGAAAGCTGTGCTGCCCGCTCTTTCTCTTTTTCAGTTACTTCGACAAAACGAATGGCCTTTGCCAAAACTGCCAATGTGTGCTCTTTGCGTACGGCCAGACTACTTTGTTCATTCATAAAGCAGGGCTTCTGATGAAAGAATTTCCCCTAACCCTTTTTCGCAGTAAGTGATCAGACCCAAAACGGCTTCTGCTTCGAGACTTATCCGAACCTGATCCGGTGTATCCAGTGGCCTTTGAATGGCACAGAGGTCAAAGTAGATTCATCCTTCGGCAATTTCTAGCTCGGAGGCTAACTACCCGGCGGCCTTCTTTTCACCCGCGCTGCAAAACACAGCCGCACAATATCAGGCGAAAGCACGGGTTAGGTCATGTTTGTATTTTCGACGCAGGCGCGCTTGCCTACAACCTTCAGGCCTATGGTTTCGAAGTCTATACCGACGCCACAGCGTGAGTGAAACCGGTACGTCCACCAGCAGGGGCAGTTGGCTACCAAGGGCGGTTAGCCAACCGCCCCTACTGGCGGCAACCTGCCACAACCGGCCGGTTGGTTTGCCGCCGCTCAACAACATGCGCCAGACGGTCCGCCGCCTTGCGTGCGCCGGCAATGTTACGCGCCGTCGGCCCAAGTTCGAGTTCGGCTAGCGGCCCCATGACATACAGTCCACGCGCCCACCGCAGAGCTTTGGAAACTACAGGATAACCACATGGAGCGACTGGAAGTTCGTAAGTAGCAATTACGTCGTCAAGCCACCGTCCGCCAGGGCGCTGCTGCTCAAATCCCGTTGCCAGCAGCAGGTTGTCAGTTTCCAAGGTGTCGCCACTTGTCAGGGACAAAAGCAACCTTCCGTCGGCTTGGGGCATTGCACCCTTGACGTTGGCTTCCTGAAGATAAAGTTCACCATGCCGTACTGCGCGCCGTAGGTCTTGGTAGACATCCTTAGGCATGGAACCCCGGTGGCGCGCTTCACGGATCATCTGTCGCCGCCGTTCCAGTGAGGTTTCAGCCTCGAAGGCGCGCATGTACTTGGGCCCCAGCCAGCCCGGATCACTGTCAAACTGGTGAATGCGCACCGGGTGCGGCATCAGCAGCGTCACTGTGCCCGGTTGCCGGGCCGCCAGCGCCAACGCCAGTTGGGCCGCGGAAATCCCGCCACCAAACACCACGGCGTGACGCCACGGGGGTAGATGCGCTGTGTGAACGTCGCGGTCAAAGACATGGCGTACCGGTGCGCCGGCTGCCCGGCAGAGACGCGCCCAGTCGGGGTAAGCCGGCCGGTCACTCAAACCGAGCGCCAGAATGATGCGGCGCGCTTCAAGGCTACCGGCCGGTGTCTCAACCTGCCAGCCACGCTCACCTAGGCGACGTAGGCCTAAGGCCTCGCCTTGAAGGTGCAGCGCTGCAAGGTGGTGCTGCGCCAGCAAGTGTCGGCAGTGCGCCTGGAAAAGGGCATAGCCGGGGCGGTCGTAGGGTGGCGCAAAAGCCGCAAACGGCTTCCCTGCGGGGGTGCGTGAGAACTCAAGGAGGTCAAACGCATACAGCCCAAGGTGGTGTACCAGCGGAGAGCGCAGGAAAGGCATCTGAACGTTGCCCGTACACTGATTCCAGCGCGCCAGCAGCGTGGGCTGCGGATCGAGAATGCGCAACCGGTCCGGGGCCACTCCGGCCCGAGCCGTTAGAACCAGTGCAGCATGGGTGCCGTGAATTCCCCCACCTATGACCAACCAATCCAGCATGGCTTCTGTCCAACCTGCTTTGAAGGTAACCTAATTCGTAAAAATACGATTTGCACCAAGTAGATTAAGTCTGCAAATTCGAAGTAATCAAGTGCCTTTGGCTAAAAACAGGGCGCAGTGTTAGGTAGACAACGAGACGCTGATTCAAGTAAACAGGAATTGTCTTGAAAATACGTTTGTCATCTCCGAGGGTTTTACCTATGTGTGAAAACGTACGTGCCGGGTTTCGGCCGCGCCTCTGGGTCGTGGCCGGCGTGATCTGGCTGTGCATGTGGAGCTTGCCCGTACTGGCCGGGCCGACGGGCACCATCACTGGCATTGTGCGGGACAGCAGCGGCGCGTTCATCAGTGGCGCAGAAGTCTCCGCCACAAACCTAGCAACCAACTTCACCCGTACGGCTACGACCAACGCCTCCGGGCGCTACGTCATTGCCGAATTGCTACCCGGTGACTACCGGCTGGAAGTCAAACGCGACGGTTTTCAGACGGTCGTGGAAACACGGGTAGTTGTCAACGTCGAAGCCATCGTCGCCAAGGATTTCACGCTCGTTGCCGGGGCGATCAGTGAAACCATCACGGTCGAAAGTGGCAGCGATCTGGTCAACCGCGAATCAGGCACCGTCGGTACGGTGATTGAACGCAAGTTCGTCGAAAACCTACCGCTCAACGGACGCAGTTTTCAGGCGCTCATCGAGCTGACGCCAGGGGTCGTACTGGCGACGCCAAGCATCTTTTCGACCGGGCAGTTCAGCATCAATGGACAGCGTACCAACGCCAACTACTTCATGGTAGACGGCGTCAGCGCCAATTTCGGAGCTGCCGTCACCGCGCAGTCCTTCCAGCAGGCGGCCGGGACGCAGCCGGCGCTGACAATTCTGGGAAGCACCAGCAGCCTCGTCCCGGCCGACGCCATGCAGGAATTCCGCGTCCAGACCTCCAGCTTTGCTGCTGAGTACGGCCGGACGCCGGGCGGACAAATTTCCATCTCAACCCGTAGCGGCAGCAATGATTTCACCGGCTCGCTGTTTCATTACTTCCGCAATGAAAAACTCGATGCCAACGACTGGTTCAACAACCGCGACGGACGCCCGCGCTTGCCGCTGCGGTTGAATCAGTTTGGCGGGACGTTTGGCGGCCCCATTCGGATTCCGGGGCTGTATGATGGACGCAACCGGTCGTTTTTCTTTGCCACCTACGAAGGGCTGCGGCTGCTTGTGCCGGGAACGGTGTTTGTGGCCCGTGTGCCGTCGCTGGCAGCGCGCCAGGCCGCACCAGAACCGTTTCGGGCCGTGCTCAACGCTTTTCCGCGTCCAAATGCGCCGGCAGAGCCTGGTGACCCACCCGATGCCGCACGCTACGTGGTTGGAATTTCCGACCCTTCGGAAATTGACACGTTCAACCTGCGCTTCGACCAGAAGTTCGGGCAGTCGGCCAACATGTTTTTCACCTTTCTGAACTCGCCTTCCGGGAGCCGCTTCCGGTCATTTCCGAGCCAGGAAAACGTCTTCGAGCGCAACAACCGGAGTATAACCGGCGGCCTGACGTGGGCTATTCGTCCCAATCTGGTGCTGGATACGCGCCTTAACTTCGGGCGTTCACGTGGGAACTTCGATTTTCGGGGTGTCGAGCGCGACGGTGCGGTGCTGCCGCCGGATTCGCTCATTTTTCCGTCTTTTGCGCCCCGCGCCACAACGTCTGTGAGCCTTCAGACGATTCCCGGCGTGTCGGGCGTTTCGGCAGCTAACCTTACGCAAGGGCGCACCCTAGGGCAACTTCAGCGCCAGTTCAACCTGGTCAGCAGCGTGACCTACGTTGTGGGCAACCACGAAGTCAAGGTCGGTGCGGACTATCGTCTGCTGCGTCCCATTCAGGATACGCGGTCACTGTCCATCAGCTATGTCTTTGGTACTGTGGCGAGCCGGGCCAATGGCATTCCGACCTCGATTTCCATTCAAGCTTTTGCGCCGGTTACTGGTTTCCGTGTCCACAACTTTTCGTCATTCGTGCAGGATACGTGGCGCATCCGGCCGCGTCTGACGCTCACTTTCGGGTTGCGTCATGACCTCAATCCGCCTTTGTCCGGCGAGCGTTTGCCCTTTTCGATTGACGGATTGGAAAATCCACTCACGGCCAGATTGGCACCTGCCGGTACGCGCCAGTGGCGGACGCGCTACATTGACTTTGCGCCCCGGCTGGGCGTGGCCTACCAGTTTGCCGAACAATCTGGCTCGGCGCTAGGGCGGTTCTTCGGCGGCTGGATTCTGCGCGGCGGGTACGGGATATTTTACGATCTCGGAACCGGCACGGCGCTGCGTGGGTTCAACAGTTTTCCCTACAACACGCTCCGAACGATTACAAACCCGGCTCAACTCCGCTTTCCGGCTAACGAAGCCGACCTGCAGCCGCCACCGTTTCTCGATCCCAACAACCTGCCTATCAACGCCAGCTTTTTCGTCTTTGACAGAAACCTGCGCCTGCCCTACACGCACCACTGGAACGTGACGCTCGAACGCGCCATTGGGCGCCACAATGCCATCACCGTCTCGTATGTTGGCGCAGCCGGGCGGCGGCTGCTGCGCGCCGAGCAACTGCGGAACTACAACGAAGCCTTTGCCCGGCAGAACTTCGGTCTTGATCGTCCGGTAATTGTCATCAACCCGGCTGTGTTCGGTCCGGCGCCTTCAGCTTCGCCGGCCGCCGGCTCGCCGGTCAGTGTCACCCGTAATGCAACGAAGTCAGACTACAATGCCTTGCAGATGCAGTACCGGCGACGATTGTCACGGGGCCTTCAGGCGCTGGCTTCGTACACCTGGGCTAAGTCCATTGACGATGTGTCGGACGAAGTCTTTCAGGGCATTCCACTAGAAGGCTACAACCAGCGCTTAGAACGCGGCCCGTCGAGTTTTGACATCCGGCACACCTTGACGGCGGCTGCAACCTATGACCTGCCGACCTTCTCGCAGCAGCCCTTTGTGAAGGCACTTGTTGGGGGATGGTCCATCAACGGCATTTTCCGGGTGCGTTCCGGGGCGCCGCTCAACGTCATTTCCCAGTCCTTCGATGTCTTCAACATTGGGACGACGCGCCGCGTTGATCTTGTGCCGGGGCAGCCAGTGTTTATCCGCGACCGGAATGCGCCGGGTGGCCGGCGGCTCAATCCGGCAGCCTTTGCCGAACCGGCCCGCAATCGACAGGGGACGCTGGGCCGCAACCGCCTGCGCTGGTTGGCTGCAAGCCAGTGGGATTTGTCCGTGCGTCGCACATTCAACCTCGGCGAGCGCCTGCGGTTGCAGTTTGCGACGGATTTCTTCAATGCCTTCAACCAGGCAAACTTCACACCGCCTAGCCCGACCCGGCTGCCCAACGGTACCCTTGTCGGTAATGGAGAAGCGTCAAGTATGCTAGGGCGGGCTTTAGCCGGTGTGAGTGGCACAGCCACGCGGCAGACAAGCCCCTCCAACGGTCTCAACCAGCTTTTTCAGTTTGGCAGTCCGCGCTCGGTCCAGTTTTCGTTGCGCCTGCTGTTTTAGACTAAGGCAGCGTGGGCTAAGCACACGCTTGCCCACGCTTTTGGCGCCATAGTCTCAAGTCGGCAGAATCCGGGTTCGCACGACAAAAACAGCCGTGTTATTCCAGGCCGGCAGCCTTCATAGCTGCGGCGGAAACAACGAACTTGAGCCGTTCCCGGGCTTTGATCTCGATCTTTTCGCCCGTCCGTGGATTGCGTCCTTCACGAGCCTTGTATTGCCGGATAACCAGTTTCCCCAGCCCTGGAATTGTAAAGCCGACTCTGGCTTGAGCGACGGCAAGTCGTGCCTGTTCGTCAAAAAAATCGCGGACCTTCTGTTTCGGAAGGCTGAACTTTTCGGCAAAGTGATTGATAAGCTCGGTTTTAGTCATTGGTTTTGCCGCAGCCTTCTTCGCCGTCGTCTTTTGCGCCGGCATTTCTTTCTTGCTTGTTGTCTTGCTGGTCGCTGTAGCCTTAGCCGTGGTTTTGGTCGCTTTGGACTTTGGGGCCTTAGCTGCCATAACGTAGTTCCTCCTGAAGCGTAAGTGTGTGAAGTATCCCTTGTTGTGAAGCAGGTTTTCGCCACTTCACCACAGGGTTATTTCTTTGACCTTGCTGATCGGTTTGAAGTATCCCTTGTTGTGAAGCAGGTTTTCACACGAGGCTAACCGGCCATCCGCATGAAATCAAGTAATTTTTAGTGGACTCACGACCGATAGTGCTTGGTAGAAGCCTACCCGCCATAAGTAGTATCCGCTCCCTTGTGGCAGATTGCCGAGACACCACAACATCAGCCCCGTGACAACGGCATCTAGGCGTGTACAATTCGGGCTTTTCCCATGTACGCCGCTCGAGCCGGAGGATGACCATGAAGATCGCGCTTGCCCAAATCAACACCACGGTCGGGGCCTTCGTCGCCAACGCGGCCAAGGTTCGGCAATATGCTATGCGGGCTGCCCTGCAGGGCGCCCGGTTGGTCGTCTTTCCCGAACTGACAATTCCGGGGTACCCGCCGCTTGACCTGCTTGACCGTCCAGCCTTTATTGCACGAAACCTGGCGGCTTTAGACGACCTGGTACGCTTTTCAGCTACAGTGGATGCGGCCCTGTTGGTGGGGTTTGTGGCGGAAAATCCCGATGATTTCGGCAAGCCGCTTTACAACGCGGTTGCTTTGCTTGAAGGCGGCGAACTGCGCGCCATCCGCTACAAAACACTGCTGCCCACCTACGATGTCTTTGATGAAGCACGGCACTTTGAACCCGCCGAGCGGCGGGAAATCATCCGCTGGAACGGCTATCGGCTGGGCGTTTGCGTCTGTGAAGATGCCTGGAACAGCCGTGAGTTCTGGGACACCCATCTGTACGAGGTCGATCCCGTCCGCGAACTGGCCGAGCAGGGAGCGCAGGTCATCATCAATGTTTCGGCTTCGCCGTTCCACCGTGGTAAGGCGGCCCTTCGGCAGGCTATGCTTGCCCATCATGCCAAAACCCTAAAGCTGCCGGTGGTATTGGTCAACCAAGTTGGGGGCAATGACAGCCTCGTGTTTGATGGGCGCAGCCTGGTGCTCAATGCACAAGGCGAGCTGGTGCTAGAAGCCCATGCTTTTCAGGAAGACCTTCGCATCGTTGACCTGGCAAACCTGCCGGCGCCTATAACGCCAACCGTCCCAGACGAGATTGCCGACATCCACGATGCTCTTGTGCTGGGCATCCGGGATTACATGGGGAAGTGCGGTTTCCGGCAAGCGGTGGTGGGCCTTAGCGGTGGCGTTGACTCAGCCGTAACAGCTGCGCTCGCCGTGCAGGCACTTGGGCCGGAGAACGTCACCGGAGTGGCGATGCCCTCGAAGTATTCTTCAGACCATAGCCTTGAAGATGCTGCCGAACTGGCCCGCAACCTTGGAATCGGCTTCCACGTCGTACCCATCGAGCCAGCCGTCAGCGCCATGATGCAGATGCTGACGCCAGCCTTTGGCTTTCCCCCACATGGCGTGACGGAAGAAAATCTCCAGGCCCGGCTACGCGGTGTGACCCTGATGGCCTTTTCAAACCAGTTGGGCGCGTTGGTGCTAACAACCGGCAACAAGTCGGAGCTGGCAGTGGGTTACTGCACACTCTACGGCGACATGTGTGGCGGTCTGGCGGCGATTTCCGACGTGCCTAAAACCGATGTCTATCGCCTTGCGGCCTATATCAACCGGCATCGGGTGATCATCCCCACCCGTACCATCACAAAACCGCCTTCGGCCGAACTGCGCCCCGGCCAGACAGACCAAGATACCCTTCCGCCTTACGACATCCTTGACGCCATTTTGGAGCGTTACATCGAGCGGTATCAGAGCTTGGATGAAATCGTAGCCGAAGGATTTGACCGGGCCACGGTCGAATACGTTGCCAAGCTGATCAACCGCAACGAATACAAGCGGCAGCAGGCCGCACCCGGCATCAAGGTGACCCCCAAGGCGTTTGGTCGTGGCCGGCGCGTACCGATTGCAGCCGTCATCGAAAGCTGAAGGGCGGGCCCGTCCCGGTTGACAGTCCCCGTGCGTTGGGCGGTGCCCGCGCTACAACTGCCCGTCCCAGTTGCCGACGAGCGGCGTGTCGCCTTCTGCGCCGTAAACCAGCAAGAAATCGGCTGTGCCGGGTAGGTTGGTGTTGCGCAGAAAGAACGTCAGGAAGCGGTAGACGCCGATAGTGTCCACACCATCGCCGTCGAAGTCCCCGACCACAACCTTGTCATCGGGGTTGCCAAAGTTGAACGCCAGATCGGCATCGCCGCCGGTGTTGGCATTGCGCAGCAGGAAGGTGTTGCCGCGCACCACGCCGACTGTCGTCGTGCCGTTGCCGTCCCAGTCGCCGACGATTGGGCGGTCGCCTTCCTCGCCATAGACCACAACGATGTCCGGGTTGCCGGCTGTGTTGCTGTTGCGCAGAAAGAACGTCCGTTCGGCCGGGCGATAGACGCCAATGGTCGTCGTGCCGTTGCCGTCCCAGTCGCCGGCCAGCGGGATGTCCTCCGCGCCGCCATAGGCAAAGGCAATATCGGCCACGCCGCTGGTATTGCTGTTGCGCAGGAAGAACGTACCGTTGCGGAAGACCCCGACGGTGGTGATGCCGTCGCCGTTCCAGTCGCCGGCAAGAGGAAGATCACCTTCTGCGCCAAATGCAAAGGACAGGTCGGCATCACCTGAGGTGTTCGAGTTGCGCAGGAAAAACTGTCCCCGGCGGAAGACGCCCACGGTATCGCCCTGTTCACCCCGGGCTCCGTAAGCCCCCAGCGCGTTGGATACGCCCCCGCTACCGCGTCCGCCCCAAACGACCATCTGTCGGCGGGTGGCATCCCAGATGGCCGTGTGGTTGGCCGTCAAATCCGGTGCGCCCTCCGTTTCAACCGGACGCCAGAAGTCAAACGTCGGGTTGTAGCGTCCGCCGGTGGCGCCGGCATCCCCCCAGACGATCATTTCGCGGCCAGTCCAGACGGCGGTGTGCCCGGAACGCGCCGAAGGGACACCATTAGCGGAGGTTGCTGCCCATGTGTCGGTGGCCGGGTTGTACAGCGCCCCGGAGTTGAAGACCCGGGCGGCCGTGGTTGCCCCGCCCCAGACAATCATCCGGTCGCCCGTCCAAATCGCCGTGTGGTCAAAACGGGCCTCCGGCGCGCCATCCGCCCCGCCGGAGGTGGTTGGATCGGTGCGTGTGGGCGTCCAGGCGTTCGTCGTCGGGTTGTAGCGTCCGCCGGTACGCAGTTCGGAAAGGCGGTTGTCGGCAAAGGTGACGCCGCCCCAGATAATCATTTCGCTACCCGTCCACACGGCCGTATGCCGGGAGCGCCGACCGGGACGGCCCTCGGCGGCTATGGGAGCCCAGGTGTTGGTTGCCGGATTGTAGCGTCCACCGTCATCAAAGTAAGTGGTCTGGTTGTTGGCAGGATTAATGAAGCGTCCGCCCCAGACAATCATTTCGCTGCCCGTCCAGATAGCCGTGTGTTCTTCCCGCGCAGAAGGTGCGTTGGTCAGCGAAGTGGCAGTCCACATGTTGGTAACAGGGTTATAGCGCCCGCCGGCGTTGGTCTGTCCGCCCCAGATGATCATTTCGCTGCCCGTCCAGATAGCCGTATGTCCTACTGGCGGCAGGTTAGCATCTGCACCAGGTGCACCTTGAGTCGAGGTTGGTAGCCACTGAGCTGTGGCCAAGTTGTAGCGCCCGCCAGTTAGCGTCCGCACACCGGCCGTTGTACCGCCCCAGACGATCATTTCCACGCCGGTATTGATGGCTGTATGGCCTTCGCGGGCGACTGGCACACGGGTTGTGGTCATAGGCAGCCATGTGTTTGTGAGGGGGTCATAGCGTCCGCCGGTGGCATCGCCGCCTTGTCCACCCCAGACAATCATGTACTTCGTGGCGTTCTGGTTGGGTTCGGCGTAGGCATCGGTCCAGACGGCCGTGTGGTTTTCACGTCCCGCCGGAGCGCCGACGGTGGTGACTGGCGTCCAAGTGTTCGTGGTTGGGTTGTAGCGCCCGCCGTCGTTGAACCGTACCCCGAGTGCAGCGCCGCCCCAGACAATCATTTCCGTGCCGGTCCAGACGGTGCTTTGGTTGACACGTGGCGTCGGTGCGCCGGCTGTGGCAATGGCCGTCCATGTGTTGTTGCTCGGGTTATAGCGGGCGCCGGCGGCAGTTGGTGTTGGCGCGCCAGCTACGCTGCCCCAGACGAGAAGTTCCGTTCCCGTCCACACGGCGCTGGGCGTGAACAGTCCGGGGGCGTTGGTTGTGCTCATCGCCGTCCAGGTGTTGTTGCTGGGTGTGTAAATGCCACCGCTGTTGAGGCGGCCGCCGTCGACATTGACGCCACCGAAGACGATCATTGCCGTTCCGGTTGAAACCGCCACGTGATCGGTCCGCGCCAGCGGAGCACCGGTTGTAGCCGTAGGACTCCATGTGTTGGTGTCCGGGTTATAGACACCGCCGGTATTGGTCAGAATGGGAATGCTGCCGGCAGAGTTGAGGTTACCGCCCCAGACAACCATCCGCCTGGCCTGCGCCAGCCAGACGGCAACATGACCGGAACGGGCGGCCGGTGCACCATCGTTAGCCGTGGATGAACTGGGGTCAGTGCGGGTTGGGGTCCACTTGTCTTCGACCGGATCGTAGAGTGCGCCGGAGTTGACCGGTGCGCCGCTGACGCCGCCCCAGACAATCATCCGTGTGCCGGTCCACACGGCGGTGTGGTTTGCCCGTGGCGCCGGTGCGGCATCGGTAGCGCCGATGGCGCTGGGGGCGACGCGCGTTGGCGTCCATGTGTCGGTAATCGGGTTGTAGCGCCCACCAGTGTTGAGCGGATTACCCCCGCTGAATGTCCCTCGAAATCCGCCCCACACGATCATTTCGACACCCGTCCAGACTGCCGTATGCAGGAAACGTGCAGCCGGAACACTGTCACCAAGGTCCTGTGCCCAGCGGTTGTCATTACCGGCAATGGCTTTAGGGAAGTTACCTTCTGCTGCAACCGGCACACGGAGTTCTGGAAATGACCCGGAAGCCGTTGGGATGAGCGGGCTGTAACTCGTCCTAACCTGCGACCACCAGGTGTCGAAGTCCACCTTGCGCCACTCGGCCGTAGCGAGGCGTACCCGGTTGCTTTCGATAGCCTGAAGCCGCTGGACGAAAAACCGTTCGTCGTCTTCACACAACGGCGTCACCATCCCGGGCGTCAGCGTGTCCGGGCAGCTTCCAAAGCGTTCTGCAAGCTGGGCGATTTCGGTCTCCCATTCAGCGTCAGGCACCGGCAGGCAGTGAGGGTGGGCAACCCCAATGGCTTTAGGTCTGTCGCTACGGATGAATTCGAGTTCGGTGTAGACCGCACCCAGCCGGGACAGGCTTTCAAAGCTGGGTGCACATTCTAGTGCCTGCTGCGCCTTGGCCTTGGTCTGGTCGTGAAACCGCCGATCACGGACATAGTTGGCCCGCAAGCGCTGTTTGACCAGCGTGGGTCGCGCCAAGCATTCGGCAATGGCAATAGGGTCGTTGTCCAGCGCCGCGAAAAGCTCCTGCAGCACTTCCGGTTGCTTGGACTGGTGAATCATCCGGCTAACTTCGGCGTGAAGCTCGGCGGGCGTCGGTGCGTGATGCCAGAGCAGGTCAAGGGCGTGCTGTTGACGTAGTTCATCTTCGACAAGTGCACGGAGCTGTTGCCAGGGAAAGAGACGGTCAAAATCTGGCTTGGGCGTTGTGGCTTCCCAGCGCCGTCGTTTCCAGTAGACGTGTTCGATGGCCCGGCGGTAGCGCACCCGCTCGTCGAGCGTAAGTACACGCCACTGCGCTGCTCCACGAAGAGCGACGACTGTCAGGGGCATTTTGGGGCGTGCTGGCAGTTGATCGGAGTGCGACAGCGGCGATGTTCTAGTGGATGCCAGGGTATGCGGAAGAGGCAGTAGCAACGGATGAAAGCATATGATCAGGACCAGACTCAGACGGGTCAACAGACGTGAAGACATCAACAAGGTCATCCTCAAGGTGTCGTCCAACGTATTGGAGGCAGCAGCCTTTGGCTTTCTTTGGCTTTGGCACGGCAGCGCCTGAAAACCAAGCGGCCATTTTACCAAGCATTGCCGGGAAGCCAAGTTGAAGTCCGACTTGTGTCTTCCGTGGTCGGTTAAAACACCCTGCTGCTAGAGTTAGGTAAGGCGAGGGCAAGAAATTCGGAAGGCATTGCAGTGCTACCACGGGTTCGCAATCATTTTGCAATGCTTTATAGCTATAGATGATACCAAGACCATAAAAACACTTCATTTATCAGGAAAATCCAATGAACACCGTCAAAAAACTTCCCTGTGTTATGCGCCGCATCGCCGATGAAACCCTACTGATACCGATTCGCGGGCAGGCGGCCGATCTGGATGCCATTTACGTCCTGAATGACACGGCCGCCTTTCTCTGGTCACAGCTTGATAACACCGGAGATGTGGCAACGCTTAGCGCCCTACTCTGTGAAGCTTTCGAGGTTTCACCGGCGCAGGCAGCGCAGGATGTCACCGACTTTCTGGCAGCGCTTGAGGAAGGCGGCATTGTCGAGTTTCGCCATGCTGCCAGCTCTGCCGCCTGAGAGGGAAGCCATGGAAAGCGTCTCGTATGCAGAACTCAGTCGCCGGTTGCACGAGCGGCTGCTGGCCCAGCGTATCCCGCTGGAAGCCACCTTTGAGGTGAGCCGCCGCTGTCCGCTGGCTTGCCGGCACTGCTACAACAACCTGCCGATGAACGACCATGCGGCCCGGCGGCGCGAGCTTTCGCTGGATGAATACCGGCGGATTTTCGACGAAATTGCCGAAGCCGGAACGCTGTGGGTGCTCTTTACCGGCGGGGAAATTTTTGCGCGCCGGGACTTTCTGGACATCTACACCGAAGCCAAGCGCCGTGGTTTTCTCATCACGCTGTTTACCAACGGCACGCTGCTGACGCCGCGCATTGCCGACTATCTGGCCGAGTGGCGTCCCTTTGCCATCGAGATCACGCTTTACGGCTACACCCGCGAAACCTATGAGCGGCTGACCCGTGTGCCCGGCTCCTACGACCGGTGTCACCAGGGCATCCGCCTGCTGCTCGAACGCCGGCTGCCACTCAAGCTCAAGACCGTCGGCACGACCATCACCAAAGATGAAATCTTCGCCATGCGCGACTTTGCCGAGAGTCTGGGTGTGCCGTTCAAGTTCGACAGCATGATCAACCCACGGGTTGACTGTTCGCAGTCACCGCTGGAAGTACGCCTGACGCCCGAAGAAGTCGTCGAGCTGGACCTGCGCGATCCGCGCCGCATGGCCGAGTGGCGCGCGCTCAACGACCGCTACCGGACGGCTGCCGTGGCCCCATACGTTTCCAACACCGTCTATGACTGCGGCGGCGGTGTCGGTTCCTTTGCCGTGAATCCGTACGGCGAAATGTCCATCTGTGTGCTGTCGCAGGTGGATACCTACGACCTGCGCCAGGGCAGTTTCCGCGAGGGCTGGGAGCAGTTTCTGCGGCGGGTGCGCATGCAGCCCCGAACCCGTCCGGCCAAGTGTACAAGCTGTGAAATCCGCCCGATGTGCACAAGCTGCGCGGCCGTCAACGAACTGGAAAACGGCGACAAGGAAGCCGCCGTGGATTTCTTCTGCCGGACAAATCATCTGCGTGCCTATCTGCTTGGGCTTGATCTGAAGCCCAACCCGCTGTGCGAGTACCGTCCGGGAAGCGAGCGTTACGAGGACATCCAGGCTTCTGTAGCGGCCTTGCGCGCCCGGGCGCGGGAACTCGGTGTTGACCTGTCGTTCAAGCCCCGCCGGACCTTGCCAGTGCTTCAGGGACACCCGACGGCGGCATCCCAGACACTGTAACGTTCAGCCTTCTGTTGTTCACCGCGTTCACGTGTATGTGTCCAGTCCCCGCTCTATCCAGACCCCGCAACATTTAGCCTTCTGAATCACACTTTTGGAGAAGCCATGACCGAACCGTATTCATCATCCGCATCGGCGCCGGAGCCGCAGGAAAAGCTGGCGCGGCGTCCCTACACCAAACCATCCATCGTCCGGGTCGAGTTGCGCGCTGAAGAAGCCGTACTGGGGGCCTGCAAGACCGCCAGCAGCAACGGGCCAGCTCAGGAGCTGTGTTCATTTCCCATGTCGTGTACTTCTATTGCTTCCTGAACGTCTCTGTTCCCGGCAAATCCGGTTGATGATTGGCGGGCTGCGGCTGGCCGTGGACGCCACAGGCCTCGGCTTGCCCATGCAGGTCAGCGGCCCGGCCGCGCGCTTCGTTACGCCTTGGGAGGACACGCCGGCAGATGCTGCCATCCGCGTTGGCTGGCTGGACGAAGCCGCGCCGCCGCCGGAGCCAACGGAGTTGCTCTTTGCCTCCGGCGGGATGTGGACGCTGTACCGGGCCGCCGGTGGTTATCGCTACGACATTGCCTCACCGGTTTTTGGCCCTGAACCCTACCGCATTGCGTGGTTTGACCCGACCTACCAGACCGGCCATGTCTGGTATCGCCGCCTGCCGGCCGTCATCGCCGCCATGCAGTCGCCGCTGGAATATCCCGTGGATGAACTGCTGGTGACAAACCTGCTGGCGCGTGGGCAGGGTGTCGAACTCCACGCCTGCGCCGTGGTGGATACGGACGGGCGCGGGTTCCTCTTTGTCGGGCAGTCGGGTGACGGCAAGACCACAACCGCCCGGCTGTGGACTCCGACCGGGGCGACGGTACTCAGTGACGACCGGGTCATCGTCCGCCAGTGCGATGGGCAGTGGCTGATGTTTGGCACGCCGTGGCACGGGGAAGGCGAGTTTGCCTCGCCGGCTGCCGCTCCTCTCAACGCCCTGTTCATTTTGTGCAAGGGGGCAGAAGACGCGGCCCGCCCGCTGACGCCGGGGCTGGCGGCGGCCCGGCTGTTTGCCCGTGCTTTTCCGC
>Ga0209750_1000560_pt1 | contig 17488 bp, 20 predicted proteins | sample YNPBryulayer2012_FD_185813 | JGI IMG/M metagenome (GOLD analysis project Ga0209750, IMG submission 185813) | Anoxygenic and chlorotrophic microbial mat microbial communities from Yellowstone National Park, USA - YNP Bryant MS upper layer 2012... ...
ACAGAGTATGAAAGCGATTTTGTAAGTGCTATTATTACCTTTTGGTTTGGGTCTCGTGCTATGATGCGGACTTTTGGAAAGGTAAAATGACTGTGAAATGTGTAGAATTGGTAAAGAAATACGAAGGTTTCAGGGCAGTTCCATACCTTTGTCCAGCAGGATATCCAACAGTGGGTTACGGGCATGTTATTACGAAAGGAGAAATATTACAGTATCCAATGAGCAAAGAATTTGCAGAACAACTATTGTTACAAGATTTAATAAAAACAGAAATGCTTATTAGACCAATGATAAAAGTTGATATACATCCATATATGCTTGATGCCTTAGTTAGCTTTAGCTTTAATGTTGGTGCTTATGCTTTCAAATCATCAACATTAAGAAAAAAGCTAAACAGTGGAGAATGGTATGAATGTGCAGAACAGTTTTTAAGATGGATATATGCAGGAGGCAAAAAGCTAACAGGGCTTATTAAAAGAAGACAAGAAGAAAGAGAATTGTTTTTAGAGGGGGTAAATCTTTATGGCTAATACTTTATATCCAAAATTTAAAGAAGCATTGTTGATGGGACAAATAAATATGATAAATGATACTATTAAAGCTATGCTTGTTAAAACAGGATATACTTATAATTCTACACATCAGTATTTATCAAGCGTATCAAATTACAATAATGGTAGAAGTTCAGCTTTAACAAATAAATCAGTTACAAATGGTGTTTTTGATGCAGATGATATTCAAATAACAGCTATATCGGCAACACAGGTTATAGCAATTGTTTTATATAAGGATACTGGCAATGATAACACTTCACCACTAATTGCTTATCTTGATAATGTATCTGGACTTCCTTTTACACCAGCAGTAAATGGAACAGTGCAAATAATATGGGACAATGGGGATTATAAAATATTTAGCCTATGAGTAATTATTATTTATTTCCAGAACAGATTTATAACAAAGGAAAATTTGAAGGATTAATATTCCAAGCTAATAATGGAGTTAATCTAATTTTTCAGAATTCTTCTAGTGTTAATTTAATAGATTGCAAATATTATTTGCAAGATTTAACAGGACAGGAAATTTTAAATCTCTTACAATATCCATCAGGGTTATATTTAACTCAATTAGGCAGTCATTTATTACAATTGCTTTTACTTTCACAGGGATATTCTTTAACTAATTATGGTATTAATAATTTAATCTTATGGTTACTATTAGTTTCTTTTATAACCACTCAATATGGGATAGATATGATAAAGATTGCAAGCCATGTAAATGTGCAAGGAGCTAATTACGTTAGCAAATCTACATCAAAGGCAAGTTATAATAGTCTAGTAACTATGTATAAAGCTAATTATAGTAGCAAATCTACATCAAAAGCGAGTTACAAATTAACGCATGTTGAAAAAGATTATTAATTGTGTTAATTAAAAGTAAAGGAGGTGATAAAAATGTTAGGAAAATCAAAAAATATGGGAAGAAAGATGCCTGCACAGGTTGACCAGGCAAAAGATTTTCTTGGTATTGACCTTAATCAGGACCCTAAAATAGGTTTTCATCCTTCTATAACAAAAAAAGAAACAAGAAAAAAAGGAGGTAAGAAGTAATGGAAGATTTTGATATTGAAGAAGCATATAACAGATTAAAAAATGAATATGAACAATTAAAACAAGCTTATGCTGGATATGAAATGGGATTTAAAAAAGCTTATGAAGACCCAGAATTACGACCACATTTAAAGAAAATTGGAGAAAAAATTGGTGTAATTATTGATGACCCACCACATGAAAAGGCTTATAAAAAAGAAATTGAAGATTTAAAAAAACAGCTTGAAGAAAAAGAAGCTAAAGAAAAAGAAGAGAAAGCTAAACAAAAACAAGAAGAATTTATGAAACTACTTGCAAAATATGGAGTAACAACAGATGCTGAGTATCAAGATTTTCAAAAATTTATTCAAGAGAACGGTGTAATTCCATCAACACAAAAAGGATGGGAAAAAACGTTGCAGGATTACAGGCGTGCAAAAATAGCACAGCCAACATATCAAAGACCAACATTTAAAAACAAAATAGGAGAAGATTTTGCTAAAAATCCAGAAGAAGCTTTATTTAAAGCTCATTTGGAAGCATTAGGATTAAAACAATAGGAGGTAAAAAACAATGGTAAATTTTGCGTATGCAACACCATATGGAATGTATCCCCCTACTGATGCAACAGGGGCAAAAGACTATCTTAACTCTTTAAGTAGAGCAATTCCACCCTATGTAGTTGCCCAGAATTTAGGAAAATTATCCCCTCTTACAAGAAGAATATTGGCTAATGCGGAAGTAAAACCAATATCATTTCCATTTATTTCACAACCAGTAGCAAAAAAGACTATTAACAATGTTCAGAAGGTAAATTATCAAGGAAACTTTAATGTTCCATCGAGCATTGATACTGACCTTGCAGATATGGCAACTTTGTATTCTAATCTTGCGCTGTCAACATTGCTTGTAACTGATTTTGAAGTTAAAGCTTATGAACAAGGTAATCCAAATGTTCTTTATGATACTGTTAAATTAAGAGCTAACGAAACATGGCTTGGGTTGATTGACCAGATAGCAACATGGTTACTTGGTTCAAGAATATCACAGACAGAAGATACTACTCAATTTTATGGGCTTAGAGATATTATTGATAATGGAACACATTGCCCTGACTATGCAAATATTAACAGAACAACTAATACATACTGGAATAGCTATATATGGAATGCAACAAGTGTATTTGGTAATAATTTAAATGCTTATGTTTATGTTATGAGAGCATTAAGCAAATACCAGAATGTAGCATCAACAATGGGCATGCCAGATGTTGGATTTACATCACCAGCAGTGTTTCAGGCATTAGCAGAAAGCTTTACCAATATTGAAAGATACATAGTAGCAGACCCTGCTAAACTTGAAGAAACAAGACAGTATGAAGTTACAGGAATAGCAATTAATGGTGTTCCAATATTTCCAGACCCATATATTACTACAAATGAGATTTACTTTATTAACTGGTCTCATCTACGTCTTGTCTTTTGTGATGGATATGCTGTTGTATCTTCAGACTGGAAAGATTTAAGTATAACAGGAAAACTTGCTTATTTCTCATTTATAATGTTTGGTGGACAGCTATTTTGTGATGCTCCTGTATCTTGCTTCAGATTACAAAATATGCCAGCAGCTACTGGAGTTTAATAATTAAAGGGGGACTGTGATGGTATTGGTGCAAAATACTTCTGACAAAGACTTTAAAGTAGTGTATCAAGAAGTAGAATATATTATTCCAATAGGAGAACCAGTTGAAATTCCAGAAATGGCGGCTAAATTATATTTTGCATACGGAATAGACGATATTAACCCAAAGATAATTAATTGGTGTTGCGAAAGAATAAAAATGGCAAATCCAGAACTTACTAATTTGACGGATAAAGATATCTGGGATAACATTGTTCTAAAATTGTTATTTGGTAAAGATGTAATTAAAAAGAGCAAAAAATGACAGGGCAGAATATAATAGACAATGCTAAACTTATTTACCCTGTTGAAACCTTTTTGAGTAACTATATACTGGTTAAACTGGTTAACCAAGCGAGAGAAAAGGTAAATAAGTTACTAGCATTGTCATATTCAGAGTATAGCTTTACAACAGAAGCTAACCAATGGAGATATATTCTTGATAGGAGTTTCTATGTAATTTATAGGGCAAAAGTAGATATAGGGAACTCTCTTTTAATTCCCCTTGAGTTGGTGAATGAAGGAGAGTTCCCTTTAAGGGATAAAGTTTATATGTTTCCGCAAAAATATGCTTTTACGCCAATGAATAAAATAACTTTATATCCCTGCCCTGATAAATTTTATCCAGTATATTTATATGGAAATACTATGCTTGAATTTAATTATACTGTTTCTAATTTAAATAATACAGATGTTATTCCTGATAACTTTCTTGATGCAATATCGTTTGAAGTTGCAAGAAGAATAGCTATGTATGACCAAAACTATGAGCTTGCAGGATTATTTTTGCAGGAGTTTTACAATCATTTAAAAGTAATGAAAGTATAAATGGCGACAAAAACAAAAAAAAAGAAACAACCTAAAGACATAGCTAAATCTTTTAGTATAGATTTGGCTCCATGGAACGGAATAATTACTTCTCAAGATGCTTATACTATACCAGAAGATACCGCAACATGGATAAGTGGATTACCAAAACTAACTGGTGCTATTGAAAATGTTCCTGATGCAAATGTTGTTTACACTCATACTGCAAATATAGTTAATTTCTTTACATTTGTTCTTGGTAGCAACCAGTATTTCTGTATTCTTGATGGTAGTTATTTAAGAATGTATTCATCAAGTTTTACTGAAATTGCTAACTTTGCTACCACTGTTACTAAAGTTGATTATGCTATTCAAGATAATCAATATATTTGGATAACTGCAAAAAATAATTTTCTTATTACTTTTAACGGAACAACTATTTATAACTTAACTTCTAATGGAGTAACTGGTGATGCTATTTGTTACTGGAAAGGTAGAATATTTATAGGAAAAAATAGAATAATTACTTTTTCTGTTCCAAATCCAGATGCAACAGGAAATATCAATCCTTTTAATACTGCTAATGGAGCAGGTGCTATAACTTTAACTGTTTCTGTGTTTTCTCAAATTTTAGCACTCATTCCTAAAGAAGATAGTATTTATATTTTTACTGATAAAAGTATAGTATCTTTAATTGGAACAACAATTTCTAACGACCCTATGAATTGGTATATCACAGAAATAGTTAAAGATGTAGGCATAACAGGAATAAGAAATTATGTAGTAAATGAGCATACTGTTTATTTTCATTCTCCATTCGGAATATATGAAATTACTGCAACTGCACCACAAAAGATTGATGATGCTATAACAAATGTAACCGATACAATATCTGGAATATGTTTCTTTTCCTATAATCAAATTCCTTATATAGCTGTTTCCTGCAAATCTTATATTAACAATAATGTCAATGCTATTTACTGCTATAATTTTCTTACTAATAAATGGTATGCATTAAATATTGATGCTAAAGTTATGTCTAACAATCTTGGCGATGCATGGTTTATTAATGGAACAAAAATATATAAAATGTTTGCAAGCAATGATTATTTACCATTGCATGTAAAATCAAAAATCTTTTTTAATCTTGAAAACATTTATTACAATATTAAAAATATAATTCTCTATGGCAGAGGCAACTTTAACTATTTACAGGAATTTATAGTATTGGTATTTGCGGGGCAACAAGATAATATTATATTTCAAACATCTGGAAACGATTTAATACAAATTGCACAGCAACAAGATTTCTGGTTAGCAGTGCTAAAACCATCTGCAACTTTACCTTATGCGATGAGAGTAAAACAATTTCAAATTGAACTGGTTCAATCTAATAAAAGCTATTCAGAAATAATAAGCGTAAGAATTAAAGGTAGTCAAGGAGCAAGATATGTATAGTTCATTGCCTATTATAGAAGACAAACTTGATGACAAATTCTGGTATGTATACAATAAAAATCACTCAAATGAACATCAAGATATAGCAAACTGGATTAGTGCACTTGCAAAAGCTAAAAATATTGATTTTACTGTTACTTATTATCAATTACCTCCTTTTGACCCAAATAACAAAAAATCAGTTATAGATTTTTTCACAGTCAACTGGAAACAACACCAGTTGTTTTTTGATTTCTTAAATAAAATAGGTAGTGCATTAACTGTTCCTATATTTACTTTTCCAAAAAATTATCCAAGTTTTGTATATGATTTAGATGTAGAAATTTTTTTAAAATTAGAAAAAGATATACATAATACTTTATGGAGAGCAATAGATGTTATTAAGTCAAATCTTTGATTTATGTTTTTCTCTTTGCGGGCAGGAAAATTATTGGCAAGTATCTGAACAATGCAGTATGATAGCATGGGCTTATGAAAAAGGTAATTATTTAATTGTATCAAGAAATGGTGAATGGGCTGCATGCTTTTATACATTTTGTAATTTTAAAGATGCAAAAAAACTTATAGAAACTAATGATTTTTTTAATGGTGCATTAATTTTAATGAGAAAACAAATAAGAGGAGATGTTATTTTTCCATTCCTTGTATGTGGTAAAATAGATATGATTTATAAAGACTTCTTTAAAAAACATGCTAAAGCATTAGGAGCTAAAGCAATGATATATTACAAAACAAAACAGAAAAAATTTTATATGATGGAGGTGTAATTATGGGATGGGGGGCGGCAACATGGCAAGCAATAGCGGCAATAGGTTCTTTAGTAGGTAGCGCTGCAAGTGCTATTAAAGCTTTTTCACCACCAAAAATTAGTATTCCAAAGGTTGAATTACCAAAAGAAGATTTAAATAAGATTAATCAAGCGATTGAAGCTAATAAGGAATTATCTGATACAGCAAGAGCTAACATTCAACAAGCATTAACTTTGTATCAACAAGGAAGACTAACTCCACAATATCAGGCTATGTTAGACGAATGGTGGAATAAGCAATCAACTGCATTACAGCAAAGATTATCCAGCATGGGATTGTCTAATTCTACATTGGCTCAATCAGCATTTAGAGAGTTGCAAACAGCTTATTTAACTAATATGGGGAATTTATTGCAAAAACAACTTTCAGATGCTTTATCAATGACAGGATTAGCAGATAGTTATAGAACCAGTTTAATGCAAAAAGCTCAACTAGAGTTACAAGGCAAGATTACAGAAGCTAATGCTTATGTTCAAGCTCAATCTTTTTCATCAATGATGGGACAGGCTCAAGGTCAAGCTTTCGGTAATTTGTCAACAGCTTTTGGTAAATTAGGAGAATTAGGTAAAAGCCCTACTCAAACTCCAACTGTTGTTGATACTTTTCAAACAGAAAAAGGAGATTTAGGCACACCAGCTTTAAAAGATAATACTATTGGATTTGTATAATACAGGAGGGATTATGGGTGGAGAAAAGAAAAAAATAGAAGAACCATGGATAAACAAAATTACAAGAGAAATTCAGCAAAGACCTCCAGATGATATAACTCCATTTTTATTATCATTGCAATCCAAATTTGGTGAACTTGAAAAACAAGTTATCTCTAATATAGAAACAGAACAGGCAAAAAGATTACAATCATTACAAACTGCTCTTATGAACGCTATTGGAAGTTTGCAGTATAATCCATATGCAGAAAAAACAAAACAGGCTTTTGAACAATTAAGACAACAAAAATTGCAACCAATAGAACAATCTAAATCAAAAGCTATATCTCAATATACTGCAATAACTCCAGAAGTATCTCAAGCATTAAGAATGGCAGGAGCTTACCAGTGGGCAAAAGAACATTCACCTCCTGAAGAAAAAAGAGGTATGGTATATAAATTAACTGGAGCTATTCCTACTCGCAAAGCTAAAGATATTTTACAATATTATCAACCAAGCTATGAAAGTGGAATGCAATTTATACAACAGACAAAAGACTTCTTAAAAGGACTTGGTTATCAAGATACGGAAATAGAAAATGTTATAAAACCATATACTTCTTTGATGCAAGAAGGGTATGAGTTAGCAGGGAGGATTTATAATGGGAACTTCTAAACAGTCTGTTGTGAAATATGAAACATATGATCCTGCAACTGGGCAGGGAGTAACTATTTCTGATATAGAAAGACAAAAAAAATCTAAATTAATAGACCAGAGTATAAGAAATTATTTGACAGGGACTGCGGGTATAAAAGGAGTAACTCCATCACCATATTCTGGCTGGATAAATTATAATGAATGGTTAGCAGAAAGAAAAGGCAAAAAAATAAAAACAGAAGAAGATCAAAAACCACAAAAAATAAAAAAAGTTAAACCAGAGGATGAATTTCCTTATGGATATAGACCAGACGGGACTTTGAAATCCAGAGGGGTTTTAGATCCAATAAAAATAAAAGATGGAAGAGAAAGAGCAATAACAGAGCTTTCTATTACAGTAAATATTAATGGGGTGGAAACTCCTATTCCGTTGCTTGTTCCAACCTTAACAGAAGAAGAAGTATATTATCTTGCTACAGGAAATACACCAACAAAGGAAATTATAGATAAAGCTATTGAGTATGCAAAAATGAGAATATCTCGAGGCGAATCTCCTTTTTTTGAGAAAGGTAGAAAAAAAATAAAACAACCTGCATCTGTAGCAGAGCATTTTGCTGAAGAATTTAAAAAAGTAGAAGAAGAAAAAGAAAAAGCAAAAGAACCTTACCTGAAAATGATTGAAGAAATTCAAAAAGCACTAAATGAAACAATTAAAAAACAAGATGAATTTTTAGAAAGTTATAAAAAAGATGTTGAAAAAGCAATATCTGGAATACAAGAAATAACTAAAAAAGAATTGCCAACTCCACCAAAGTTTGAAGATGTTGAAAAACCTAAAAATCTTGCTCAAGCTATTACAAAAATACTTGTTCCAGCTATTGTTGGTATTGCAACTGTATTTAGAAAAGATAAGCTTGCAGGATATAACTACTTTTATTTTAACTCAATGATGGATGCTATCAAAAAAAATGATTTAGAAACTTATCAACAATTATTAAACCAATGGAAAATTGATTATGAGTATGCTAAAGAAAAAAAACAAAATGAATTGGAAATAGCTAAAATAGAATTGCAAAAAATTGAAAATTCTGCTAAAATAACTTCAACACAAATTGAAAAACAAATTAAAATATATAGCGATAGAATTAATCAGGAAGAAAAAATGTTGCAAGAAATAGATAAAACTTTTAACAAAACAATAGATTTTTTATATAAATTTGGAAAATTAAGACTTGAAGAATTAAAGTTTGCTGAAGAAGTTAGACATAATAGAGCAAAAGAAGAAATACAAAGAGCAAGATTATCTAAAGAAGATAGTTATAAAGATAAGTTAAGAAAAGAAGTTAAAGACACATTTTTTAAGCTATTATCAAAAGTTGATATTTCTAGTCTGACCAGAGAACAATTAGCACACTTGCTAATGTCAGCTTTTATGTCAAGCGGAGTTAAACCAAGTGAAGATAGGTTTGAAGAACTATACGAAGAGTTATCTGAAGGCTTAATTTCAAAAAAAGAAGGTGAAAAAGAAACTAAACAAAAAAGCAAATAAATTATTTCATTTTAGGTATATAAATGGCTGACATATTTTCACCAAAACAAATTGATGTATTTAGCGCAAAAAAGAGTGATGAAAAAATTGCTAACAGACCTGAATGGTTTAAGCCAGAAAAATATGCTACCCCAATAAAAGAAAAAGAAACTAAACATGAATTCTCCGTTGGGCGTTTAGCTTTATCAGTAGGATTAGATTTGCTTTCAATGGCTGGTGGAAGTTTTATTTTTGGTGGTCTTGGTGGAGCAGTTGTTACCGCTGCCAGAGGAGCTAAAATGCTCCAGAATGCTACAAAACTTGCAAACTTAATTGTTAAAGGTTCAAGAGTGACTGGTGAAACATTAGGATTAGCTACAAGTTCTTTAATACAAGGAGAAAATACAGAAGAAGCTATTAAAGGGGCTATAGCTGCACAAGCATTAGGTTATGGTATAGTAAAGGGTGGTAAATATGCTGTTAAAACTGTTAAAACTGTTACTCCAGAAGCAGTAAAACAAAAAATTGCAGATAAATCTATAAAAGTTTATAATTGGCTTTTCCATGGAGGCAATGCAAAACCATCTGATATAAAAGATGTTCATAAAGAGTTATTAAGCGTTGCAAATATTAGCACTTATGTAAGAAGAAATGCAGAAGAAGAATTAAAAAAATTTGTTAAAAATCCTGACGATATTAGAAAGCTAATTACCGTAATAGAGCAAGAAATAATCAAAAATCCAAATCTCATACCAGATTTACCAGCAGACAAGGCATTAGCAGTTTTAAAAAAAATAAAAACTACTCCATTTAATGAATACAGCACAGAACCTCATTTTTTATTTGAGTTGGCAAAAATACCAGAAATAGAGCTATTAGCTAAATCAATACTTGAGAAATATCCAACATTAAGTAAATATGATGATTTGTATAAATATAGCACTGAAGCATACTATAACTTAATTGCAGATAAAATAGACCCAAGATTTTTAGAGCAACTAAATAGAAATGTAGCAGAAATACAATATAGAATTTCAAACAAAATTAAATCTCTTGAAACAATAACTACTGCAATTGCAAAAGGAGAAAAGATTACAGCAGATGCCTTTAAAGAAGAATTAAAAGATACAAGGCAATTAATTAAAGCATTAGAAGAATTAAAAGATAAAAAATTATTAGACAACACAAAAGAAGTTAAAACAATTATTTTAGAACTCAAAAAAACATTAAAACAACTTGAAAGAGTTAGAATTTCTGAAATAAAAGAGTCTCAAAAGATAAGTGAAATTTTAAATAAAACTATATTAGACTTTCAAAAAATTGCAATGGAATTTCCAGATAAAATAAGAGTAACACCAATAGCAGAAGAAATTAAACAAGCAATTTCAAAAATAGGGATTATTACCGAAACGGCAGAAAAAAAAGTTGTTATTTCTCATTTAAAAAATGCTATAAAACAAATAGATACATATTTTGAGCTTTATATGCCAACAAAAGCTGTATACAAGTCTGCAAATATCGTTAAAGCAAGAAACCAGTTAAAAGAAGCTCTAAAAGATGTATCAAAAGCAGGAAAAGAAAGGGCAAACTTTTTAAAGAAACAATTAAAAGATTTAATTAAAGCAGAAAAAGAAAAAGTTAAAGAACTATTACCATTACAGAAACATTTAATGGCATTAAAAAGAGAAATTAGTAAAGCTGTAAAAACTATAAGTAAGTTTAATATAGTTAAAAAAGGATTACTTAAGCAACAAGAAAAAGATTTAACATTAAGAAATCTTGATAAAATAAGAAATCTTTTGCCTAAAATAATGCCTAAAAACATAAAAGCTAATATTGATGCATTACATAATATGTATTACCCAAGAATTGGATTACCAGCAAAGATTGGGCTAAAAGAAGCTGATACAATTACTTCACCATTTGAATATCAAATTGAAAGAATTACATCAGAAGCATTAAGCTCATTTACCAACCATATAGAAAATATAGCAAAATATTTAAAAGAAAGAAGATATTCCACATTGCTATCTAAATATGCTGATGATATATTGTTTAAAACTAGTGAAGAAGGTTTTAAAATTGTTTATAAGTCTCATAGAGATTTTGCAGATATTGTTACTAATGCTTATACTATCCCAATTGCAATTGATAAATTAAAAAAATTATTTACTAAATGGATATCAGAAGGCAAAACAATTGAAACAGAATTAAAAGGATTTGTCAGTGAGAAAACTGGATTACCAAGAAAATATTTAGTTCCTTATGCGGCAAATTCTGAAAAAGATATGATTAAAGAACTTGCAAGACTTAATGGATTAACCGAAGAAAATGCGCAACAATTATTTAAATCTTTACATTCTCAGAAATTAATTGGACATTTTCCTGAATTGGGGGTTTATGTTCATAAAGATATATACGAACTAATAGGTCATTCTATTAAACCATTATTTGCTGGAAAAATAATGATATTTGACCCATCTAAAAATATTTTTGGTAGATTATCTTCCGCTAACACTATTTTAAAAAGAATACAAATGTTGTTTGGAATTATTCACTATAAAGCGTTAACAACAGCGGCAATAGGAACAGGCAGATATAAAGAATTAGCCAAAGCATGGGAAAGTGTGTTTAGGTCTGATGCTTGGTTTAAAGAACATGTATTGCCAATGCAAAAAGAAATTATAGAATTAACAAAAAAATACAACATTAAATCTACTTTTTTTGTTGCAAGTTTTGATGATATTAGAGAACAAATACAAAGACTATTGTTGCAAGAAAAACTTAATCCAATACTTAAACTTACACAAAAGATTGGATTTATAAAATTAAGTTCAGAATTTGATAAAAGACTATGGGATAGATTGTTTTATACGCTTAAGTGCATGTCTGCAAGAAATATACTATCAGAATTAGAAAAAGGAAAAATTACAAAAGAAGTTGCAGAAAGTTTTTTGGATAAACTTGGGAGTGCTTTTGGTGGAAATTATGAATGGTTATTTATGAGACACAGTGCAAGAGAGGCAATAAGATTTTTATTATTTGCGCCAGATTGGTATTTAACAATGATTAGACATTTAACTGGTTCTGTTGCTGGGCATGAATTATTTTCAGAGTTCTTTAGAAGAATATTCTTGTTGCATTATGCTTTATCAAACGAAATATCATGGCAATTAACAGGCAAAACAACGTGGGAAAGATTTAAAGAAAGCAAAAATTGGTTAGATTTATTTAAAGTTCCATTTGTTGCAATAGACCCTGTAACAGGAAAATATAAAAGAAGTTATATTAATTTGCTTGGATTTGAGATAGAAGGTCTGGAATTTTTGGGATTTGTTGCTTTACATGATTTTCTATATGAATATTACACAACCAATAAATCTCTCAAAGAAGCTATAAATGATGCTACTGGCAAATGGGAAAAACATTTATCACACAAAAAAGGTCCTATAATAAACTCTCTTTTTGAAATGTATAAAGCAATGGAAAGAGGAGAAGGACTGGATATAATTGGTGCTTTACCTATGCCAATAGTAGCATCTTCTGTATCATTTATATTTAACAGAAATGTTACATTTACAGAAGCTGGAGAAAAAGTACCAGTTGAGTTAATAGCCACGTTGTATCAAACTGGTATGAAGTATCAGGCTAGTATGGAACTGTCAAAATATTACAGAATGGAAATGAGAAAAAAAGTTACACCTGAAGAAGCTAAAGTAATACTTGATAAAGCTTATAAAGAAATAAAAGCTGTTACTGATAAAGTTAAAGCAGTTAAAGTTCCTATAAAATTACAATCAGATAATCCAAAGACATGGTTTGATACAATGATGATTTCTGTTATAATGGAAGACTTAAAAAACAATTATAAATCAGACATAGAAAAAATAGTAAATGGAAAATTAAAAAGAAGTGAATTAGAAAAAAAGATTTTACAAGACTTTAATGGCACTGCTATTAGTTATTCACCAAAGTTCAGAAAATATGTTAATTCTGCATTAAATAACATTATAAACAAAGGTTACAGAGAATACAGGAGGAGACATGCGGGCGAAGAATAAAGATAGAGATGTTTTTAAAGAGTTACTAACTAAATTAAACTCACTTGCTTTAAATGTGCTTGATGAAATATACGATGCAAGAATAAAGAAAAAATCTGTAGATTTTGAAGAATTAAAAGCTCCATTATTAGCTATTAAAGAAATAAAAGATTTGGTTAAAATAAATGATAAAATTAAAAACAATGAAACAAGCGATTTGCTTAATTTTGACATTGAAGATTTGAGCAATGTAACAACATTAGAGGAGGTTTTAAATGAAGAAGAAGGTTGAAACATTACCTGAAGTAAAAGCATCACCAGCAAAGATTGGATTTATTAACTTTTTACTGGTAAGTGGATTGTTAGCATGGATAATAACCCTTACTTGCAATTTGTTTGTATTTATAGTAACTCTCTTTTATTCAGAAAAAAGCCTTTTATACTCACTTATTTTTTTTGGAATTAGTATTGTAGGGCAAATACTATTTCTTAATAAAAAATGAAAATTCCAGAGTATGTATATGGTATAACTCAATTATGTAATGTTTCTGATGCAATGGCTGAAGAGCTATGGGGGCAGTTTGTATACCTAAAACTCCACTATTTTGATAAACAGGCATTTAAAGAATTCTTTTATATGTTGCTATGCCTTAAAGGTAATGGTATAATACTAAAGCTATTTGATTTTATCCTTCAGAATGTAAGAATACCACATACTGCACCAGTTGAAAAGTTTAAACATGAATGGGTAATTCACTTTCTTAATATGTCAGAAAATGCAAAATTTATTCTTCTTTATGCTCTAATTAATGTATGCGAAGATTTACCAGTTATCAGGAAATTAGCAAAACTGTTATTTAATAATAGAGAAGTAAAAATTGAAAGGAAAGATAAAGGTGCCATCGGTTTTATCTAACTTTTATAAATGGGCTGAATCTCTTAAAATTGTATCAAAAGAAAAAGGATTAACTTCTTTTTCTCCATCTACTTGGTTTAATAGCCAAAAATATGTTATCAACCAAATCTTTACAGAAATAGAAAAGAATTCAGAAATAAGAGAATTCCTTATTCTTAAAGGCAGACAACTTGGAATAACTACCGTATTACATGCTCTTGATTTATTCTGGGTAATGGGAATTAAAGGTATTAAACTTGGTTTTTTATGCCATAGTTATGAAGCAAGACCAAAACTAAGAGAAATAATTAGAAGCATGTATTTAACTCTTCCGAGAAATATGAAAGTAAATTGCATTATTGATAACAGAGAAATGATGCATTTTGCTAATGGTTCAGAAATACAGTTTATGCATGTATCTTCCCGTGAAAGCTCAAGACAAACAGTTGCACGTTCACAAGCTCTTACATGCTTACATGCAACAGAGGCTGCGTTTTATTCTGTCAATGACCCTAATGATGAGGTATTAAAATCTCTTATGGTTTCATTAAGCAAAATTAATCCAGCAAGATGGTGCATACTTGAAAGCACAGCTAATGGGTTTAATTCTTTTTATGATAGATGGAGAGAAGCTAAAAAAAACCCTTCACAGAAAACAATATTTACAGGCTGGTATATGAGAGATGATTATAGAATTAAAAAAGACAACCCATTGTTTCAAGAATACGGTTATCCTCTAACAAGAGAAGAAAAAAATAAAATTAAATTGGTGAAAGAGTTATATAATTTTGACATTAGCATAGAACAACTTGCATGGTTTAGAAAAGAAGTTGCTACTACGTTTGCAGGAGATTTAAATTATGCTTTACAGGAATTACCATTCTGGGAAGATGAGGCATTCAGGTTATCAGGATACAGATATTTCAGTTCTGAAAAGCTAACTGAATTAATGAAAAAGAAATTATCTGCACATTATTTTAATGTATTTGCCAATGCTAATGGAATATATATAGACAAAGGGACTGAATTTGACCATAACTTAAAAATATTTGAATATCCAAAAGAAAATGAAAATTATTTTATTGGTGCAGACCCAAGTTATGGTTCATCTGCACAAAGCGATAATGCTGTTATATCTATATGGAAAGGATATAGAGATAAAGTAATTCAAGTTGCAGAATATTCTGATAATTCTCTTGGCGTTATAGAATTTGCTAAGCTTATTTTATTCTTTGCATGTTTTTATAAAAATGCATATGTAAACATAGAAGTTCAAGGACCAGGAAGAATGGTAATAAAAGAAATGGATAATTTAAAAAGAAATGCTTATGATATAGGTGAAATTGTATGGAACTTTGATAGCAAAGATATAAACATAGAGCAGATAAAATCCAATATAAGAAATATAAAAGAATATCTATATTACAGGGCTGATAGTTTAAATAGAACCTATGTAAGGCACTGGCAAACAACTGCTGATACAAAAGAAGCTGTTATGGGACAATTCAAAAGTTTATTTGAAATGAATATTCTGGATATAAAAAGTAAAGATTTAGTTGAAGAAATGAGTTTCTTTATTAGAGACGGTTCTTATCTTGGAGCTGAAAGCGGAAAACATGACGATAGAGTTATTGCCTCCGCCATAGCAGTTGAATGCTGGAGAAGATTTGCCTACCATAAACTACCAAAGAGTTCTGATATTCCTGTTAATGTAGAAAAAAACAATCAACTGTTAAAAGCAATAGGGATATATGACGCAATTAAACCCTTTATTGAAAGATAAGCAGGGCAAAACTATTCAATTACATCAGTTATCTTATATAACAGGAATTCCACCATCATTGTTAATTGAAATATTATCAGGCAAAAAAGGCTATGGAATAAAAAAATCTGTTTATCTATCAATGATATGTAAACAACAAGGTTATGATTTTCCACCAGAAACTTTTATGAGTAGTCAGGATTTAAAATTACTGAATTATATATTAGAGGATATATGCAAAATAGAGCTAAAACCATACAACCCACTCCTGTAATTTGTAAAAGGTGTAGTTCTTCTATGTTTCTTGATGGATATGGCTATCTTTTATACTGGCATTGTATAATATGTGGCAATATAGTATTTATTCCAGATGAACAAATAAAGAAAAAGAAAAAAATAAGAAAGTATACAGAAGAAGGCAAATGTTTAACATGTGGTAAAACATATATTAAATACAAATCTGACCAGTATCTCTGTTCTGAGTGTAGTAAAAAAGGAAAAAGATATTATAAAAAAGTTTGTGAATATTGCAATAAAGTTTTTTATGCTAAATTTAAATATGCAAAATATTGTCAAGTTTGTTTACCTAAAATACGCTCAATACAAGCTACAAGGAGGATAAATGGTAAGAATAAAAGTTATTGATAGTCATAATGCAAGTTTTTCATGGATTGCAGAAAAATGTAAAGATGAACCTAAATCTGCAATATTTGTATTCAGCAAAATTGCCAAACATTTAATGTTGTTAAATCTTATTAGATACGGAATTAAAAATATACCTGTTGATTTTCCAGAGAAGTTTTTTGCAAGCCTTATAAAAAAACAATATTGCCAATCTCATGATATTTGTAATCAATTAAAAAAACAACCATATTTGTTTAATGATAAGAAAGGTTTTGAAAGAGATTTAATTATATGGAGATGTGTAAGAACTATACTTACAGAAAAAGCTAATATGAATGATAATATGTATAAAGAAAACCCATTATGGAATTATATAACGCCAGAACAATATGAAACATTCAAAAATGCTTTTACCAAATTAAACATAACAACAGGATTTGATGTTATAAAAGAATGCATAGACAGAAATATAAAAACTACTGTTAAAAATTTATTTATACTTGGATATGAAGATGGATATAAATTATTGTATAAAGCTATTGACAAATGTATTATTCCAGAAAAGATATATTATATAGGAGACCCGTATAAATACTCTACTTTATATTCTAATTGCAATGATATAAGTTCAAATGAAACAATAGAATTAAATGCATCGCTACAAATACCAGCTAATATGTATAATTATTTTACACAAGTTAAAGATTTGCTTAAAGTTCCTTATAATATTAAGCCAAATAATGCATTTGGAAAAGTATCTAACTTTAATAGTTTAGATAGGGCTTTAAACTATTTATATGCAAAACAATTTGATTTGGCTTGTATTGTTTATGAAACTCCAATGTATGCTGATTATATAGAAACATCACTATTTAACAAAAATATACCATTTAAAGGAGTTACAGAAAGATATAAATTTCCTTTTGAATTATATGTTGTTTTTAATGTTATGGAGAATGTTTGTAACAATAAGGGTATAATTACTTATAAA
>Ga0209750_1000561_pt1 | contig 17447 bp, 16 predicted proteins | sample YNPBryulayer2012_FD_185813 | JGI IMG/M metagenome (GOLD analysis project Ga0209750, IMG submission 185813) | Anoxygenic and chlorotrophic microbial mat microbial communities from Yellowstone National Park, USA - YNP Bryant MS upper layer 2012... ...
GGCATTCGTCTTACGAGAGTCATCCGCACCCCCACGGGGTGATCATCGTACAGGGCGGGGGGCAGGTGTTGCTCGGCGACACCTGGCATCCGATCGGCGTGGGCGATGCGGTGTTCATCGCGCCCAACGAGATTCATCAGTTCAAGGCGCCGCCCGATCAACCCCTGGGCTTCATCTGCGTCATCCCGCCCAAGGAGAAATATGCCAACGCCCAGTCTGCATGAACAGCCATGGCTGTTCCAGGAATCTAGACTCAAGAAGGAGGAAGAAGTAAAGATGAAACCAAGTCGTTTTCTCGCTCATGCGCTCGTCGCGACGTCGTTTGTCCTGGTGAGTTGTGCAGCGCCGCAGGCCACGCCGCAAGCGCCGGCGGCGCAGCAGCCAGCGCAAGAACAGGCTCCGGCGTTGACCCCAGAGGGCATTCCCGTCGCCTTCGCCGATCCGAACAAGAAGGTGCGGATCGCGCTGGTGCGCGAGGTGGGCGAGGGGTCGTTCTTCGAGCGCTACCTGGCCGGCGCGCAGTCAATGGCGAACGAGCTGGGGGTGGAGCTGCTGGAGTCCACCGCGCGCGGGGACATGGCGAAGATGGTCACCGCGATGGAGAACTACATCCAGCAGGGGGTGGACGCGATCATCGTGGACCACGGGCGGCCCGACCCGCTGATGCCGAAGATCGAAGAGGCGCTGGCGAAGGGCATCAAGGTGGTCAGCTTCGACCTGGTGGTGGACAACCCGAACGTGCCTGAGATCGAGCAGGACGACATGCTGATCGGGTTCATGCTGTCGAAGAAGGTGGCGATGGACCATGCCGGGCGAGCGGACGTGGTGTATGTAAACGTGGGCGGGTTTGCGCCGCTGGACAAGCGCGACCGGCTGTGGCAGGACTTCAAGTGGCGCTATCCAGGGCTGAAGGAAGTGGTGAAGATCGGCGCAGTGACGGACAACACGGCGGCGGACACGCAGACGCGGATGGAGGCGGCGATGCGGGAGTATCCGCAGGCGAACGTGGTGGTGGCGATGTGGAACGAGTTTGCGAAGGGGGCGGTGCGCGCGATCACGCAGGCGGGAAAGGCGGCGCAGTATCGGGTGTATTCGGTGGACATCACGAACGAGGACATTCAGATGATGACGGCAGAGGGGAGTCCGTGGGCGGCGACGGTGGCGACGGACTCGTATAGCGTGGGCCGGCTGGCGGTGCGGACGGCAGCGGCGCTGGTGGCAGGGGAGAAGGTGGAGAAGTATCTGCTGGTGCCGCCACAGTTGATCACACGGGAGTTCCTGCTGGCGAACAAGGTGACGAGCATGGAGGAGCTGATCAAGGCGATGCCGGCCCTGGGCGAGTCCTCCCTCAACTGGTTCCCCTGGATGGAGAAGCTGCTCGCCCGCAACGGCTACAGCATGCCGCAGGTGGCGGCCGCGCCCGCCGGCGCTCAGGAAGCAAGCGCCGAGCCGATCTGCCAGGTCAAGAGCGACAAGATCCCTGCGCCGTTCGGCGATGCGAACAAGAAGGTGCGGATCGCGCTGGTGCGCGAGGTGGGCGAGGGGTCATTCTTCGAGCGCTACCTGGCCGGCGCGCAGTCAATGGCGAACGAGCTGGGGGTGGAGCTGCTGGAGTCCACCGCGCGCGGGGACATGGCGAAGATGGTCACCGCGATGGAGAACTACATCCAGCAGGGGGTGGACGCGATCATCGTGGACCACGGGCGGCCCGACCCGCTGATGCCGAAGATCGAAGAGGCGCTGGCGAAGGGCATCAAGGTGGTCAGCTTCGACCTGGTGGTGGACAACCCGAACGTGCCTGAGATCGAGCAGGACGACATGCTGATCGGGTTCATGCTGTCGAAGAAGGTGGCGATGGACCATGCCGGGCGAGCGGACGTGGTGTATGTAAACGTGGGCGGGTTTGCGCCGCTGGACAAGCGCGACCGGCTGTGGCAGGACTTCAAGTGGCGCTATCCAGGGCTGAAGGAAGTGGTGAAGATCGGCGCAGTGACGGACAACACGGCGGCGGACACGCAGACGCGGATGGAGGCGGCGATGCGGGAGTATCCGCAGGCGAACGTGGTGGTGGCGATGTGGAACGAGTTTGCGAAGGGGGCGGTGCGCGCGATCACGCAGGCGGGAAAGGCGGCGCAGTATCGGGTGTATTCGGTGGACATCACGAACGAGGACATTCAGATGATGACGGCAGAGGGGAGTCCGTGGGCGGCGACGGTGGCGACGGACTCGTATAGCGTGGGCCGGCTGGCGGTGCGGACGGCAGCGGCGCTGGTGGCAGGGGAGAAGGTGGAGAAGTATCTGCTGGTGCCGCCACAGTTGATCACACGGGAGTTCCTGCTGGCGAACAAGGTGACGAGCATGGAGGAGCTGATCAAGGCGATGCCGGCCCTGGGCGAGTCCTCCCTCAACTGGTTCCCCTGGATGTGCACGCTGGCTGGCAAATAAATGCTGGCTTCGCCTGGGGGTGGGCTCAGCTTCACCCCCAGGCGCTTCATCAATGGCGATGACATCGCTGCGAGCAACCGGCCTGCGCAAGACCTTTCCGGGCGTCGTCGCGCTGGATGGGGTGGATTTGGCGCTGCATGGCGGCAGCGTCCACGCCCTGATCGGCGCGAACGGGGCCGGCAAGAGCACCCTGATCAAAATCCTGACCGGCTATTACGACGCATACGAGGGACAGATCGAGATCAACGGCCGTCCGGTCGCTATCCGCCGACCGGCGGATGCCTTCCGCGCCGGCATCGAAGTCGTCCATCAGGAAGTGGACACGACGCTGGTGCCATACCTGAGCGCGGCGGAGAACCTTTTGATCGAGCAACTGGCCGCGCCTGGAAGCGGCCTCTTCATCCGCAAACAAGCGCTGTATCGCCAGGCACAGCAGATCGTGGATGAGCTGGGCCTAGAGATAGACGTGCGCGCCCAGGCCGCCGACCTTTCGCTGCCGCAGAAGCAGCTTTTGGTGATCGCGCGGGCCGTGTCGCGCCGTGCGCCGTTCTTGATCCTCGATGAGCCGACGGCGGCGCTGAGCATCCGCGATGCCGAGCGGTTGTTCGAGATCATGCGCGAGCTGAAACAGCGCGGCGTCGCCTTTCTCTACGTCTCTCATCGCCTGGCCGAGATCCAGGAGATCGCCGATGAAGTGACCGTGCTGCGCAACGGGCAAAAGGTGGCCCATTTCGCCCGCGAGGCGTTTGACATCGCCAAAGGCGTTGAGGCCATGCTCGGCACACCGCCGGGCGAGCTATACCCCAAGCGCCAGCCGGCTGCTGAACGGCGCCTGGTGATGGAGGTGCGCGGCCTGTGCTGGGGGGCGCGCTTGAAGGACATCTCTTTTGACGTTTATCAAGGCGAAGTGCTGGGGATCGCCGGCCTGACCGGCGCAGGGAAGACCGAGTTGCTCCGCGTGCTCTTCGGCTGCGAGCAACCCGACCGCGGCGAGATCCATCTCAACGGCAAGCCGGTGCGCTTCCGCCTGCCCAAAGACGCCGTCCGACACGGCGTGTATTTGATCCCAGAAGACCGGCGCAACCTGGGCCTGCTGGTCGAGGAGCCTGTCCGAATGAACGTCACCTTGCCGTTCATCCGCGATTTCAGCCGGCTTGGTTTCATGCGGCCCAGCAAGGAATACGCGCGCGTGTTGCAATTGATGGATCGCCTAAAGTTGGTCCCGCGCAAGCCCGACCTGCCGGCCAAACACCTCAGCGGCGGCAATCAGCAGAAGGTGGTGGTTGGCAAGTGGCTGTTCGGCGCGCCGGTGGTGATCCTGTTCGACGAGGCGACGCAGGGGATTGACGTGGGCGCCAAGCGGGAACTGTACGCGATCATGCGCGATCTGGCCCGCAGCGCGGCGGTGATCTTCGCTTCGTCGGACATAGATGAAGTGCTGGGCGTGGCCGACCGCGTGTTGGTCATGCGCGATGGACAGTTCGTCGGCGAGTTCGAGGCCGAGCAGGCCGACCGCCAAGCGGTGATGCGGCTTGCCGCCAGCACAGTCCACGTGAGGAGCTGAACGCGATGTTCAAAATGAAATTTCCCCCGCTTGCCCAGCGCGAAGGGCCGTCCCTTGACCTCGGCAAGTGGCTCTCCGACTTCTTCCTACGCTACGGGCTGATCCTCACCCTGATCCTCGTCTCGTTGTTCTTCTCGCTGCGCACGGAGACGTTCTCCTCGCTGGATAACATCCTGGACATCCTGCGCGCCGTCTCGATCCTGACGATCGTGGCGCTGGGGATCACCTTCTCCGTGGTGGTGCGCGGGTTCGATGTGTCCGTCGGCGCAGTGACCGGTTTGGCCGTCATCCTCTCGACGGCGCTGATGGTGATCTGGCAGGTGCCGTGGTACCTGGCCGTGCTGATCTGTCTGGCCGTCGGCGCGCTGGTCGGCCTGCTCAACGCCTTTCTGATCATTCGCCTGCGCATCCCCGACCTGCTGGCGACGTTGGGCGTGCTTTACCTGGTGCAGGGCCTCCAGATGAGCATCACCAAAGGGGACGCGGTGTATAAGGGGATGACCAACCCGTGGAGCCCGACGCGCGCCATCGCCGAGGGGGCAATCCATCCGGACTTCCTGCGCTTTGGGCAAGGGTTTGTGTTCGCCAGCGAGGGCTTTCGCGGCATCCCCATCCCCGTGCTGATCATGCTAGGGGTGGCGATCATCGCCTTCGTCTTTCTGGAGCTGACGCGCTACGGGCGCATCTTCTATGCCGTGGGGGGCAACAGCGAGGCGGCGCGCCTCTCCGGCATTGACGTGGACAAGGTGCGCACGATCGCCTATGTGATAAGCGCGGCCCTGGCGACGGTCGGCGGCCTCGTGCTGGCGGCGCGGATCGGCTCCGGCGCGGTGAAGTCCGGCGACCCCTATCTGCTGGATGGCGTGGCCGCCACCTTCTTCGGCTTCGCCGTGCTCAACGCCCGCCGCGCCAACGTGATCGGCACCGTGCTGGGCGCGGTGTTCGTCGGGGTGATGCTGAACGGGCTGACCATGCTGAACACCGCCTGGTATGTCCAAGACGTGATCAAGGGCCTGGTGTTGATCGTCTCGCTGGGCCTGAGCTACTACACCACTCGTCGTTAAACCTGGAGTTGACATGGAAGCAGAGATCGTTCCCCTGAACGAGGAAACTGTTCTGGACTACGTGAAGACGCTGCCGATCTTCCCCGAATGCTTCGACGGCGTCTCTTCGTTCGCCTGCCGACAGATTGCGGAGGGCAACGTGAACCTGATCTTTCGCGTCTCGGCAGCCGACGATCCGAGCAAGAGCGTGATCGTTAAGCAAGCGCTGCCGTATGCCTGGCGCTATCCGGACTTTAAGATGCCGCCGGAGCGATCGCGGATTGAACACGCCTTCCTCGAGCACCAGGCGCACTATTGCCCGGAACAGACGCCGAAGGTCTATCACTACGACGACGCGCGCCATATCCTGGTCCTCGAGGACCTCAACCGTCACCTGGTGATGCGCGAGGGGCTGATGCAGCAGATCAAGTATCCAAACGTGGACCAGCACATGGGCGTATATATGGCGCGCACGCTGTTCTACACGTCTGACCTCTATCTCAGCTCCGGCGATAAGAAAGCGCTGCTGCCCAAGTTCATCAATCCAGTGCTGTGTAAGGTCCAGGAGGACCTGGTCTTCACCCAGCCTTATATAGACCACCCCAACAATCGCTGGACGAAGCTGCTGGAGCCGCAAGTGCGCAAGGTGTATGCCGATGACGACCTGCGCTCGGAGGTCCTGTTGCTCAAAGAGCGCTACATGACCCACGCCCAGGCCCTCATTCACAATGATCTGCACACCGGCTCGATCATGCTCAACGAGCAAGAGACCAAGGTGGTGGATCCGGAGTTCGCCTTCTTTGGCCCAATCGGTCACGATGTCGGGTCGTATCTGGGCAACCTGGCGCTCTCGTATGCTGCGCAGGAATACCATGCCAAGGACGCGCAAACCCGCGCCGACTACCGCCGCTGGCTGGCCGACCTGATCGTCCGAACCTGGACGATCTTCGAGCGCGAGTTCCTGGCGCTCTGGGAGGCGCACGGCAACAGCGACTGGCCATCAGAGATGTTTCGCCGCAAATACATGCGTCAGCTCCTGCAGGATACGCTGGGCTTCGGCGCGGCGGAGATGATGCGCCGGCTGATCGGCATGGCCCACGTGCACGACTTCTGGACGATTGACGATGTGAACATCCGCGCGCGGGCCGAGAGCCTGGGCCTGAACATCGCGATCGCCTGGCTCAAGCAGCGACGGGGCGTCGAGAGAATCGAACAAGCGGTTGAGATGATGATCGATGCCAAACCGGAGATCCCATGACCCAGTTTCGCACGCTTGAATGGACGGGCAGCGCGCTGCGCCTGCTCGACCAACGCCGGCTGCCGGCGGAGACGATATACCTGGATTTAGGCGACGCGCGGGAGGTGGCCGAGGCGATCCGGACGATGGTCGTGCGCGGCGCGCCGGCCATCGGCGCCGCGGCGGCCTACGGGTTGGCGCTGGCCGCCCAGCGCGCGCCGGCTGAGCGCTTGCTGGACGCGCTAGAAGAGGCCGCCGACGTGTTGCGCCGCTCGCGCCCGACGGCGGTGAACCTCTTTTGGGCCATCCAGCGCGTCATGGACAAGGTCCACGCCAATCACGCGCTGGACGCCGACGCCCTGCGCGCGCTCGTGCTCAGCGAGGCGCACGCAATCGCCGAAGAGGACGTCGCGGTGAACAAGCGGATCGCCCAGCATGGCCAATCCCTGGTGCCCGACGGCGCAACGATCATCCACCATTGCAACACCGGCAGCCTGGCGACGGTGGACTACGGCACGGCGCTGGGGGTGATCCGCTACGCGCATGAGATCGGCAAGCGCATCCACGTCTATCTGGACGAGACGCGCCCGCGCCTGCAAGGCGCCAAGCTCTCGGCCTGGGAGCTGAATCAGCTCGGTGTGCCGCACACCGTGATCGTGGACGGCGCGTCGGGTTTCGTGATGCGGCGCCACAAGGTGGACCTCTGCATCGTCGGGGCCGATCGCATCGCGGCCAACGGCGACACCGCCAATAAGATCGGCACATACAACCTGGCGCTGGTCGCCAGGGCACACGGCGTGCCGTTTTACGTCGCCGCGCCCACCAGCACGATTGACTTGAGCATCCGCAGCGGCGACGAGATCCCCATCGAAGAGCGCGGCGCAGACGAGGTGGCCTGCGTCGGCGCGACCCGCGTGGTGCCGGAGGGGTCGCCGGTGCTGAACTATGCCTTCGACGTGACGCCGGCTCACTTGATCACCGCGATCATCACCGAGGCGGGCGTGGTCTATCCGCCCTACGAGGAAGGGCTGGCCCGCGCCGTGCGCAGCCGGTCGGAGGCGCGCTGACGCCATGCTGGCACCTACGAAGCTCGCGCTCAGCGGAGCGCGCTTTCGCGTTACCTACCAGATCGCCGGCGCGCGCGACGAGGTCATGCGCAAGGCCGAGGAGATCTGCATCGAGCAAACCGTTGAATTCCCCGCCGACTTGGTCCCGGACGACGATATTCGCGCCCACGTCTTCGGGCGGATCGAGTCGGTGGAGCAGCGCGCCGAGCGGCTGTTCCACGTCCAGATCAGCTACGCGATTGAGACCGCCGGCCTGGAGATCACCCAGCTATTGAACGTGGTCTTCGGCAACACCAGCATGAAGCCAGATATCCAGGTGGCCGACCTGGCGCTGCCGGACAGCCTGCTGGCGGCCTACACCGGCCCGCGCTTTGGCGTCTCCGGCCTGCGCGAATTGCTGGGGGTGACGGGTCGGCCGCTGCTGTGCACGGCGATCAAGCCGATGGGCTTGTCGGCAACAGCCCTGGCGCAGATGACCGGCGACTTCGCGCGCGGTGGCATTGACCTGATCAAGGACGACCACGGCCTGGCCGACCAGCCCTTTGCGCCTTATGCGGAGCGGGTGAAGCGCTGTGCCGAGGCGGTGCAGGAGGCCAACCAGCGCACCGGCCAGCGCAGCGTATATGCCCCGAACGTGACCGCGCCGGGCAGGGCGCTCTGGGAGCGCGCCTACCTGGCCAAACAGGCCGGCGCGGGCGCCTTTTTGGTCGCGCCGGGGATCGTCGGCTACGACCGGATGCAAGCGCTGGCCGATGACCCACAACTGGGCCTGCCGATCCTGTTCCATCCGGCCCTGTTGGGCAGCTTCGTGACGCATCCATACACGGGCATGGCGCATGGGGTGGTCTTCGGGTTGCTGGGCCGGCTGGCCGGCGCGGATGTGACGATCTTCCCGAACTTCGGCGGGCGCTTCTCCTTCAGCCGCGAGGACTGCCTGGCGATCGCTGAAGCAACCCGACGCCCGCTGGGCGAGCTTAAGCCGATCTTCCCCGCGCCGGCCGGCGGGATGAGCATCGGGCGGGTGGCCGACATGGTGGCGCTCTACGGCGTGGACACGGTGTTGCTGATCGGCGGCGACCTGCATCGTCATCCGGATGGGGTCTATGCAGCCAGCCAGCGCTTTTTGGAGACTGTGCTGGCTGCCTGTGCGCAGCGTTAGGGGTCAAGCAGCGCGCGCAGCGCCTCTGATGAGATCGCCCGCTGGCGCTGCACCTCGCGGCGGGCGCGCAACATGCGCGGCAGGCCGAGCAGGCCGGCGAGCTGGCCTCTCAGGCGGTTGCGGGCAGCCTGCCCGCGCCAGGCGCGCAGCGCGTCCCATGCGATCCGCCATTGCTCGCGCAGGATGGCGGGCCAGTGCGCGCGCCACACCTCAGCCGGCACGTCCTTGGCCAGCAACCAGATGAAGTTGCGCCCATCGTAGAAGCTGTTCAGCACGCCGCCGCCGGTGGCGCTGACTTTGTGATACACAATCGCGTCGTGGGCCAGCGCGCAGCGATAGCCGGCCAGTTGCGCCCGCCAGGCCAGGTCCACGTCCTCACAGGAGAACTCGAAGCGCTCGTCCAGCAGGCCGATCGCCTCGAGCATCGTGCGCCGGTAGATCGCCGCCGCGCCACACGCGCCGAAGACGTATTCTGCGTCGAAGCGGCCATCGTCGCGCTGCCAGACCCCGCGGTTGCCCGGCACGCCGCGCACTGAGTAGAAGTCGCCGGCGCTGTGCAAGTATTCGCGTCGGTCGAACAGGCGCACCTTGCTGGCCACAGCGCCGGCGTCGGGATGTTCCCGCAGGCAGCGCGCCGCGTTCTCTAACCAGCGCGGGTCGGCCTCGGTGTCGTTGTTCAAGAGGGCGATCGCCTCGGCGGCTTGGCTGGCGGCGCGGATGCCGGCGTTGCACGCGCCGGCGAAGCGGCGGTTCTCCGGCAGCGCCAGCAACCTGACCTCCGGGAAGTGTGCGCGCACCAGCCGGCGAGAGTCATCGCTGGAGGCATTGTCCACCAGGATCACTTCGAGCGGGGGGAGGGTCTGCCGGCGCAGCGCGCCGAGGCAGGTCGGGAGATGGTGGGCGCCATTCCAGTTGGGAATGACCACCGAGATGAGCATGTGCGGCGAACATTATAATTTTCTGAGCCACCCGTGAACGCCCTCGACCGCGTCCTTGCCGAGGACGCGCACCAAGCAGTGCCTGTTGAGCCGTTGGACGCGCTGAGTGACCAAGAGTTGGCCCGGCGGGCCAGACACGAGCGCCAAGCCTTCGGCGTGCTCTACGAGCGACACGTGGCGGCGATCTATCGCTACGTGTTCTATCGGGTGGGCAACGTCGAGGATGCCGAGGACTTGACCGCGCGCGTCTTCGCCCGCGCGCTGCGCCACATTCACAACTACGACGACCGTGGGTTGCCCTTCACCGCCTGGCTGTATCGCATCGCGCACAACGCCGTGGCAAACTTCCATCGCGACAACAGCCGGCGGCCAGCGGTGCCGCTGGAGGAGGCGGACGCGCTGGGCAGCGCAGCCAACGAGGACGACCACGAACAGCGGATAGACCGCGAGCGCGAGCGGGCGCGGCTGCTGCGGGCGGTGCGCAAACTGCCGCCAGAGCGCCAACATCTGCTGGTGCTGAAGTTTGTGGAACAATTGCAAAATGCGGAGATCGGGCAGATCATGAACCGGAGCGAGGGAGCAATCAAGTCACTTTATCACCGCACTTTATTACAACTGCGCCAGATTATGGCAGAATTGGACTGATGGCTGGTTCAAGGGTTATTCTCAGCGCCGAAGACGTGGCCTGGCTGGAACAAGCGCTGGGCCAAGCGATGACGCCGGTGGCGCCGCGGCCGGAGTTCGTCTCGCGCGCAAAGGAGGAGCTGATGCGTTTGCCGGCCGCCCGCCCATTGCCGGCTTGGGCGCTGCTGGCAGCAGGAGTCGCTTTGTTCGCCGTGATCGGCACCCTGTTTTACCTGCGACCTGGGCGCAGCAGCCTTGCTTCCCTGCCGGATAGGCCCGCATAAACCGCGATGGACGCGCTCTTCATGTTCTGCGTGATCGGCGTCTCGTTCGCCGCCGTGATGCTGTTGTTGATGCGCGTCCGCCGGCTGACAAACGAGCTGGACGCGCTAAGTGACCAGCATCGGCAGCTCCGCCGGCAGTGCGATGCGCTGGTGCACGAGGCTGCCGAATGCCGCGCGCTGAAGGATGCGCTGAGCGAGGCGATTTTCGACCCGCTGCTGGTGATAGATGGACAGCGGCGCATCATGGCTGGCAATGAAATCGCCAAGCGGCTGGGCTTGTGCAAAGCCGGCCAGACGCTGATCGAGGCCATCCGCTCGCACGAGCTGGACAGCCTGGCCGGCGATGCGCTGGACATGCGCTGCGAATTGCCGCGCGATTTCTACATTGACCAGCGCCTATTTCGGGCGCGAGCGGTTCGCTACAACGGGGGGGCGGTCTTGGTGCTGCGCGATGTGAGCGAGCTTCAGCGCCTGGGGCGCGCGCGGCGCGACTTCGTGGCCAATATCTCGCACGAGCTGCGCACGCCGCTGGCGACGATCGGCGTGTTGCTGGAATCGCTGCGCAGGGAGGCGGCTGCCATCCCGCCGAATCTTCAGTGCCTGATCGCCCAGATGGATGCCCAGCTGACCTCGCTCACCCAACTGGTCCAGGAGCTTTCTGAACTGGCGCAGATCGAGGCAGGGCAGGTGCCGATGCGGATGGTGCGCGCGTCGCTCTATCAGGTGGCGAACACGGTGATCCATCGGCTGTTGCCGCAGGCGGAGAGCGCCGGCTTGCGCCTGGTCAACGAGATCCCGGAGCACTTATATGGCCTGTTCGACCCGGCCCAGATTCAGCGCGTGCTCTCCAACCTCCTGCACAACGCGATCAAGTTCACGCCGGCGGGTGGCGCGACGGTGTTCGTGCTCTCCGAGCAAGAGGCGGTCGCTCAACTCGCCAAGCTGCGCGTCGCGCTGGCGGAGGTGGACCTGACGCCGGAGGATGTGTGGGTCGTCGGCGTGCGCGACACGGGGGTGGGCATCCCGCGCGAGGAGCTGCCGCGCATCTTTGAGCGCTTCTACAAAGTGGATCGCGCGCGCGGTCGAGGCGGCAGTGGGCTGGGCTTGGCGATCGCCAAGCACATCGTGGAAGCGCACGGCGGGCGGATTTGGGCCGAGAGCACCGTGGGCAAGGGGACGACCTTTTACTTCACCGTGCCGCGCGAGGGGTGAACCGTCCGGAGAGTGATGAGTTGAGTATTCCTCCTTTGGCATGACGAGGCCGGGCGGGGAGTGTGCATTCAGCAGAACGCTGGGTGGGCGACGGCAGGGCGTCGCCCCCCCCTACTCCAGCTGGTGAGCAGCGCGCAAGCGGTCGCCCCTTTTGGGTGAACGCACCCATGAAACGCTATCAGGTATACAATTAGGCGTGAGGAGAGATGGCCAACCGAATGAACGGTGTGTATTCGCTCGATCAGACAGAGCGGCGCATACTACGGGCGTTGCACGACAAAGGTCCCGGCATGCTCATGGAAGTGGCGGTGCGCACCTTGGACTTCCCGGAGCGAGTCGCTCCCGTTTTGCGCACGCTGCACGAGCAAGGACTGGTCCACGTTGAGCGCATCAGAGGCGGGGTGCTGGGCAATGAGCTATGGTCAATCACGCCGCAGGGCCGCCGCGCTTTAGAGGAGGCAGCGCAGCCATTCGGACAGCGGCCGGCTTTCATCACCAGGATGGCGCGCGACGTCGCGCCGCTGCCTAACTCGAGCAGTGGCAGCGAGTATCAACAAGAGGAGGCAGCGCAGCCGTCCGGACAGCAGCCGGCTGGCACCACCAGGATGGCGCGCGATGTCGCGCTGCCGCCTAACTCGAGCAGTGGCAGCGAGTATCAAAGCGGGGTTGACGCAGCGGCGCGCAGCGTGCCGCTGCGTCAACCTACTGGCCATGAGTTGGAGATCGAGCTACTGATAAAGCTCGGTGACTTGGCAGCCCAGCACGGGGATACCAACGAGGCAACCAAATACTACCAACAGGCGCTGAAGCTGGTTAGGGAGAAGGGCAGATCGCCAGATGCTTGAGGCTTGGTGCCCTTCCCTTGCTTATGACATCGCTGCCGCAACTCCTCCTCTTTGCCGCCCTCTCCGCCGCCGTCGGGGTTGCATGGGGGCTGAGCGAGCTTGTGAGCGCTTTTGCGCTTGACACGGGCTACGCGCTGCGCACACTTGGCGCATGGTTGTTGTTGCTCGTCAACGCCTTTGCGCCCGCGTTCATCTATGTTTTAGCTGCCAGTTTTTTCCCCGAGCTATATGCCTGGCAGGCAGCGGTTGCGATCGGACTAGCCTGGCCGGTTGTAATCCGAAACCTCCACTTTAACTTCTCGGCGAGGATAGCCGATGCTGCCTCGGATGATTCAAACGCTGCTGACCAGGCAACCTCTGTCCGTTTTGAGCGGATTTACACCAACTTCCAGAGCCTGGCGTATCGGATGATCAACGCTCAGCTTGCGCATCAGCGTGCTGGACTGATCGCCCGCGTGGTGACCGACTGCGACTTGAACGACCTCGAAGCGCACGCTCGGCGTTTGTGCATTGCACAGCCAGTACCGATGAGCGATGAGCGCGAAAATGAAAACCTAAGCAATGAACGCTGTAGTGAGTATATTGATAATATCATGATGCGTGAATCTGTTGATGAGAAGAAAATGTATCTCTCTGCGTTCGTCATCAACTATTTTGGTCGTGCCTCGCTTGAGGAGTTTATTCGCCAGCAGAAGCACAAAGTGCGGAAGAGCATCCCCGGCGTGGCGAGCTAACGCGGGGCACGTAAAGCCCCTTTTCGCGATCTCCGCTCGAGCGGGCAGTAGATTGAGCGCCTAGCCCCTGCCTCACTCCTGTCACCTTGGACATGGGATCAGGCCAAGCGGCTTCGTGGGACTCTGGTCGGGCAGGCATGTAGATGCTTTGCTCCTACAACGCGCCGGCACGGCGAGCAAGCAGCACAGCGCGCCTTCTAGGCAGCGAATAAAGATGCCGTGCCTTCAACGTCTTTGCGTCCTCCGCGCCTCCGCGCGAGATCGGCCTTGCTCCAACTGTAAGTGCACCCGTCGCACCCCGCGTATGGTAATATCCCGCCGACTTCGGCATGTCATCGCGCATCTATAAGGCGATTCTCTTCGACCTGGATGGCACATTGCGCGCCAACCAGCCCGAGGGCTTTGAGGCCTTCGTGACCTATGCCAGGCAGATCGGGCTGGCGCTGAGCGAGGAGCAGGTCAAGATTTGTGAGCGCGAGGCCCATCGCTACTGGGCCAGCGACCGCGTGGACGCCGACATGGCCCGCTACGACCAGCGCGGTTTTTGGGTCAACTACAACCAAATCTTGCTCAACGCGATGAACGTGGCGCATCTGTGCCCAAATTGCGCCGATCGCATTCAGGACCTCTTCGATGCCTACGATCCGCAAGACGTGGTATTCCCCGATAGCCGGCCGGTGTTGCAGACGCTGCGCGAGGCCGGCTATACCCTGGGGCTGGTCTCGAACCGTGAGGAGCCGCTGGAGGCCTGCGCAGCGCAATACGGCATCGGCGAGTTCTTCCACTTCATGCTCTCTGCCGGCCAGGCTGGCTGCTATAAGCCAGACCCGCGCATCTTTTACCAGGCGTTGGCGCTGGCCGGCGACGTCTCGCCCGCCGACGCGGTATACATCGGCGATAACTACTTCGCCGACGTGATCGGCGCGCTCAACGTGGGCATGGACGCGATCTTGGTTGACCCCCGCGATGTCTTTACGCGCTACTACCCGCTGCGCGTGAAGCGCCTGCGCGAGGTGCTGGACTTGATCGGCGTGCCGGTCAGTGCGCACGGCTAGGGCGATGTTCTGCGACTACGAGGGGGCGGATTACCGGACGCGCTTCTGGGAGGGGGCTGACCGTGCCTACGAGGATGCCGTTGAGCGCGTGGCCCTGTCCCGCTTGCTGCCCGCGCGCGGTGGTCGAATCGCCGAGTTCGGCGCAGCCTTTGGCCGGCTGGCCGACCTATACGCCGGCTATCGAGAGGTCTTGCTGATTGATTACTCGCGCTCGCTGCTCCAGGAGGCGCAGCAGCGCTGGGGAAGCGACCCGCGCTTCAAGTTCGTCGTCGCCGACATCTACCATCTGCCCCTGCGCGATGGCGTCTTGGATGCCGCGACGATGATCCGCGTGGTCCACCATTTAGCGGACGTGCCGGCGGCGCTGCGCCAGGTGCGCCGCGCGCTGGCCGCCGGCGCGACGTTCGTCCTGGAGTTCGCCAACAAGCGCCACCTGAAGGCAATTGCGCGCTATGCGCTGGGCCGGCAGGCGTGGCGTCCGTTTGATCTCCAGCCAGTGGAGTTCGCCCCGCTGAACTTCGACTTTCACCCGCGCTGGATGCTGGACATGGTCCGCGCGGCGGGCTTTGAGGTGCGCGCACGGCGCGCTGTGTCTTACCTGCGGGTTGGCTTCCTGAAGCGTCGGTTGCCGCTCAGGCTGATGGTAGGGCTGGACGCGCTGCTCCAGCCGAGCGGGGCGATCGCGCTGCTCTCGCCCAGCGTCTTCGTGCAGTTGGTGGCCCTGCCGGCGAATCAAGCTGGGGCGGAGTTATCAGGCGACGCGATCTTTTGTAGCCCCCGCTCTGGCGCGCCGCTGCGCCGCGAGGGGGATGCCCTGGTATGCGATGCGGATGGCACGCGCTGGCGGGTGGATGGAAACTTCTACGATTTCAAGACGCCCGTTTGAGCTTCACCCTTCCAGGATAGTCGTTGCGGGAGGCTCAGCTTTGGGGTGGCTTGGCTCAAAACCGCCGAGGCGCAGAGAAATGACCTTTGCGTTCTCTGCGGTGCATGTTTCTCGCATTGCCTTCAAGTGTGCACCCCCGTCATTACCACGCGTGGGCTGATAAAGGCGCATCACATGCTGCAGGTTATTGCTATGCGGAAGCGCCTCGTTGTTCCCACAGGTGAACCAGGTCCCAGAACTCGCTTTCGAATTGGCTTTTGCCCTCCTCACTTGGCAACACGCGGAAGAAGGCGCGATAAACCAGGTAAAACGCCCCGCCGAATACCCCAAGCGAGACCAACGGGAAGAGCACGCGAGTGATGGCGTTGACCTGGGCGACCTGCGCGTTGAAGGATTCCGTGCCAAACGGTGCAAGCACGATATTTAAGTTGAGCAGGAAATTCACCACGCCGAGCGCGACATTCGCCACGGCCACGATCACCGTCGCAGCGATCAAACTCTGGCGCACCGTCGGCTTGGCGCACAAGGTGCGGAAGGCGCGCGCCCTTTGTGCTGTGTCGGGCTGAAAGACCTGGGCCGCGAAGAACTCGAACATCGGCCGGCCCAGCAAGAGCGAGCCGAAGAACAGCCCCGCAGCGACGATCAGGCCGGCGGTATCCTTCAGCGCATATTGCCAGCCATCCACAAACCAGAACGCCAACACGCCGTTCATGATCGCCGTGCTGGCCACGTAAGTCGTGATCGCGTTAAAGCGCCGGCTGAGGGCAAAGGTGTCAATCAGCACATAGCTCACCGGCACCAGGGCGGCCAGCACGTAGGCCAGTGGCGCGCCCAGCGGCTTCGTCAGGTTGTTCAGGATGAGGATCGGCACCGCCGCACCCATCACGATGTCCAGCAGCAGCTTTGTCCAGCCCTTCATAGGTAGGATTATCGCTGATGAGCCGCTCTGGGGGGTGTGTTCATCAACAAGGGCAAAGCCATCTCCGGCGATGCTAACTCCCGCAGGCTAAGCAGCCCGTAAGAGGGTAAGGGGGCGAATCTGTCGTGCTAGCGAAGTGAAGCATCCAAAATCCCGCCCAACCAAAACTCCGCGAAGCCACCAAACGCCCCGCCTCAGCGATCCCGCAGCGCTTCAGTCCAGCGCGAGTTTGGATTCTTCGCTGCGCGCTCAGAATGACAAGGGCGGGGGCCGCCTGCGCCACTCCGCAGCGCTTTTGGGCGAGCGGCAAAGTTGAACCCTGCCCGTGAACGCACCCAGCCTCACCCGTGCATAAACGCACCGGTATGATCAGCCCATGCGCCCGCGCGTGGTGGACTGGACGCTTTACGGGCTGGCGGCAATCGCTGCGCTCACCGGCTTCGGGGCTTGGCTCGTGACCGACCAGTACAGTCGTGCGATCCTCACCGCGCATGCCGTCGCCGGCTTTGCCTTGCTCGTGCCGCTGGCCTGGAAGCTGCGCCGCGTCCGCCTGCGGCTGGTCCGCCTTAAGGCCTGGGACGCGAAGACGCCCATCTCGGCGTTGACGACCATCGCCGCGCTCGCTGCGATCGGCAGCGGCGCGTTTTGGACGCACGCCCAATGGCCAACCGGCTACCCGAACGGCATGCACATCCACATCGTCGCTGGCCTGGCGCTGGGCGGGCTGTTGGGCGCGCACGTGCTGCTGCGCTTCAAGCGTCCGGCGCGTCATGATTTCTCTGGCCGGCGCGACGCGCTGCGCTGGCTGGGCATGCTCGGCTTTGGCGCGGCCTTGCTGCCGGCTAAGGAAGCGCTCAATCGCGCCCTCGGGTTGCCGGGCGCGCAGCGGCGCTTCACCGGCTCGCGCCACGCAGGGAGCGACTCCGGCAACGCCTTCCCGATCACCAACTGGCTGTTTGACCGGCCCACGCCAATAGACACATCCCGCTGGCGATTAACCGTGCGCGGCGCAACCGCGCGCGTGTTGTCGCTCAGCGATGCCGAGCTGGCGCGGCTGCCCCAGACCAGCCTGCGCGCCACGCTTGATTGCACGGGTGGCTGGTACTCGACCCAGACCTGGCGCGGCATCTCGGTCGGCGCGCTACTGGATCAAGTCGGCGTCTTGCCCTCGGCGCGTTTTGTGAGTTTCGTCTCGGTCACCGGCTACCGCTGGAGCCTGCCGATCGCTGAGGCACGCACAGCCCTGCTGGCCACACACGTCGGCGATGAGCCGCTCGACCACTGGCACGGCGCGCCGCTGCGCTTGGTCGCGCCGGGCCGGCGCGGCTTTATGTGGGTCAAGTGGGTGCGCGAGGTCGTCGTGCTCACCCAGCCCGACCTCGGCCAGTGGATCGCCATCTTCACCAGCGGGCCAGACGCGACCTAGCTACGCGCC
>Ga0209750_1000564_pt1 | contig 17323 bp, 16 predicted proteins | sample YNPBryulayer2012_FD_185813 | JGI IMG/M metagenome (GOLD analysis project Ga0209750, IMG submission 185813) | Anoxygenic and chlorotrophic microbial mat microbial communities from Yellowstone National Park, USA - YNP Bryant MS upper layer 2012... ...
GCAGATCCATCTCCCGCGAGTCTGGCTTGAAAGTGTAGAAAAGACCTTGCAGCGTCTATCAGAAGCGCCCTGCCGAGAGGTGGTTTAGGCAACCATCAAAGAGCTGTCGGCGACCTTTGGTAGTTGCTCTAAATAGGGTATACTGTAGGCGACCCTGCCGCCAGCGAGGGCGAGCGTTTCCTTGCGGGTTTGAACGCGCTGGGTCGGCAGCGAGTGGGGCGGCTACGCGACGCTTGTGCCGACGGGCGGGGCGCGCAAGGCGGCGCGGGCAGCAGCAGACGAAGCGAGCGAACAACTCGGCAGACAGGGCGCACGGCAAGCAGCGCGGGGAGCCTCGCAGCAGGCAGCGCAGCTACGACCCGCGCTGATGCCACCTGCTCAGTGGGGTGCAGGATACTATAGACACGGCGGACTAATGACAACTGTAGAGCACATCATGTATCGGCACGCTTGGGAAAATAGTTGGTCTCAGCCAGTGAGCCGATTCCTGAGAGGAACAACGGCACGTGACATCGTCGGATATGTTGAACAAGCATTGAGTCAGGGACAGTGGAGCGCGAAAGGATTAGAGCGCTACCAAGTTCGCTTCCGCTTTGGTAGACCGATAGGGGTTGATATTCACGGAAACCTTACCGACACTATCGAGGTGTGGGTTCAGAGTGGTATCATTCGAACAGCTTATCCAGTCGCGCCATAGGTAGGTATTATGGCTAAGGATGATTGGTTCATCGTAGAGTGCTTTTTGAACGACCTCGATGCCACACTTGCTTTGGAAATCGCTACAGCGGTTCTGCAAGCCCAGCAGAACCGCTCGCCACTCATTTTGTCGTACACTATGAACTGCGTGGATGTAGATGTCTTCGTTCGTCTGGGGATTGTGTTGGTATTTGATGCGTTGAATCCTTACGAGTTTGTCTGGCTGCCACTATCAGACTTTATGCGCATACTTGAACTCCGTCGGCAACTCTCATCAGGGGAGCAAGTTTTGGAGCTGTGCCCCCTGATGTCTTTTGTCGCTCTCCAGTCACCGCGCTGTAAGGCGTATGCGCTATTGCTGGCTGTATTCGAAGATCCTCTGCGAGCAGGGCAACTTCGCGACTACCTGCACGCACTGGCTCAGAAGGACACGACTGACCCTCTAATCAGTCAATCACAAGCTTTTGTTGACTCGTTGAGTGTCGCACTGAGTACAGACGAACAATCAAACTTGGCTGCAATTACTGCCGAAATTCGCCGCGTGACTGACTTGATGGCTTCCGAATGCAAATCGGTTCTCGGAGAGTTATCTGACCTGTGAGTAGTGATTTTTGAAATTTGTCGGTATTGGGGACTTTCGCGCAGATGCTTGGCGACCCTTGGCATCTGTTTTAGGTCGTTGACGATGTGATGGCAGGCATAGCTTAGGGTATACGATAGGCGACCCCGCCGCCAGCGAGGGCGAGCGTTTCTTTGCGGGCTTGTACGCACTGGGTCGCTTGCTGGCGGTCGGCAGCACGAGAAGACGGTCATCCCCGGGCTGGTGAGCCGCGAATTTTGCCGCGCACACAGCCTGGCGCGAGCATCCACCGCCACCAGACAATAGCGGGAGTTTTTCCCGCCATAGTCCTCTTGACGCCCCAGGATAGTTATGATTTAATAAACCTGGCACCTGCAAATGGCATGGTGAAGGGTGTGTCAATGCTGGTCACTACGCGGTCGGGAACCATTGAAGAGGCGATTGGCGAAGTGATACGCTCGGAAGCCCAGAGCGAGGGGTTATCTGTCAGCCGTATCATACTCTTTGGCTCGCGGGCGCGGGGCGACGCTGACGACAAGAGCGACTGGGATGTACTGGTGGTGCTGCCGCACAATCTCAATCGCCAGCAACGATTAGCCCTTTTCGTCCGCCTGTCGCGGGCACTGGCACAACGTCTTATTCCCTGCGACCTGGTTATTCGCACCGAGGATGAGGTGACCCGAGAAAGCCGACAGATTGGCACCACAGTGCGCACTGCGCTGGAGGAAGGTATCGTGCTATGACCTCGGAGGTGCAGCAATGGTTGGTGAAAGCATTAGAGGACTATCGCGTTGCCCAGCATGAGCTGGTGCTTCCCGAAACCGACGTTGTGACCACTGCTGTGTGCTTCCATTGCCAGCAATTTGTGGAGAAGGTGCTGAAGGCGTTTTTGGTACTGCATCAGCGCGACTTTCCCAGAACACACGATCTCGGATACTTGAAATCGCTTTGCGCGCAGATAGACGCGGACTTTGGGGACCTCACGATAGAGGAACTTTCTTTTTACGCTGTGGAGTTTCGGTACCCAGGCGATTATGTCCGTCCCACTGTAGAAGAGGCTCGGCGTTGCATATCTATGGCGGAGACTGTCAGGCAATTTGTGGAGCGGAAGCTGGGCGTCTCACTTGACCGTCTAAGTGCAGACCAGTGACAGTAGACGCACTGTTTTGCGAGTGGACGCTATGGGGGAGGTGTGCTTGGGCTCAATATTGGTGGAGATTGGCAACCAGAGCCCTTTTACCCGTGAAGACACTGGGCAAGCAACAGTCAGAGGTATCCTCCCGTGATTTGGAGGTGTGAAATGGAACTTCAACGCGATCCTGTTGTCGAGGTGTTCTACAGTGAGTACACTGAAGCACTTTCGTTCTTGGAAGATGCTGGTTTCACAAGGCAGGAGGTAGATAACGGGCTTGTGCAAAGGATAGTGTACTCGAAAGACGAAGTTTCTGTCGTCATTACACTGGATGTCAGGGATATTGCAATATCCTCATCTGTATCTGTCCGTGTTCACGAGGGCGTGTCTGTAGGCGGGCGGTTATTTGGTCTCTTAGAGGATGAGGAGCGCGCTGATCCAGAGATCCAGCAGTTGCTTGCTCAGGAACGACGTTATTCGATGCCCGGTGTTTACTACAAGGCTGTTAGAGAGCGAAACGCGGAGCTGGTTCGTCCGATAGTAAGAGCCAGTGCTGAGCTCCATGCAGCGATTTTGCGTAAATATGGTCGTGCAGTTTTAGAGCGGGCACGAAAGAGTTCCGCGTAGTTTTGTAGAGGTTAGGAATAATCTATCGCCTCGCATCAGATTCACCTTACCTGCGAATTTGACGCTTGTATAAGTAAAGGCGCTTGAAGCCAGCGCTGGGTTGCCCGGATCGCGCTGGAGATTGAGGGCTTCGCCTCGCTGCCGCGTGCACTGGGCGGGCTGGCAGTCGGCATATGCCACGTTTATCGCCACATCTTGTGGTATACATTGAGCCTGCTGTTGTTGGTGTGGTGGGTCATCGATGCGGTAGACCGGGAGGTGCAATGGTGGACGATGGCGGTGGTCATACTGTTGCTGGGCGCGGGGTTCCTTCCAGTTCCGCGTGCGGGCTGGCTGACCATCGCCGCGTGGGTGGTCTACTGGATGCGGTTTCGGGAGTAGGCTGTGTATTCGTAGGGACCGCCTGAACTGGAGGTATCTGGTGCGGAACGGGGGGTCGCGATTTTTGCTTTTTGACAGTTTGCATGACTGCTTTGCCTCTGTGTCAGTCCGTTGTCTGCGATGTTCTAATGACAGAAGTACTGGGAGAAGTTCAATCGCTGTTACACTGGATATGTTCGCGGCCACTCCAGCTCGATGCCCTGTGCGCGCAGCAGGCTCTGGTAGTCCCGCAGCAGGCTTTCATCCTCGCGCACCTGGTGGGGTTCCACGCCGCGCGCGATGCAGAACGCCGCCAGCAGTCCCGCTGCCTCGCCGATGTTCCATTCCACCGGGTGCAGGCGGAAACAACCGTTGGTGATGTGCGTGGTGCCGATGTTCTTGCACGCAGGGAGCAGGTTGCGCATCCGCACGGGTAGCAATGCGCCCAGCGGTATCTGGAACGGCAGCGCGCCGATATCGATGGAGTTGGTGCCGTTGGTGCTGGGGTGCAGGTCGATACGGTAACACCCCACTCCCACGCTGTCAGCAAAAGGCTGTGCCCTATCCACGCCAGGGTTCAGTTCGGAGGCGACGTGCTGCTCAGTGACGGTGAACACCGCACGGATGCGGCGCGACTCGCGGATATAGGGGAACATCGCCAGCCCGTCGTCGGTGCCGGTGATGTCCGGACGCAGGTACAGGCCGGGGTAGCCGGTGCCGCCATCGGGGCGTGGGGCTTCCGTCTGAAGCCAGTAGAGCAGGCTCAGGGAGAGCTGCCGCGCCTCCTCCAGCCGTTGCTGCACCACCTCTTCGGGCTGGTCGATGATGGTGCCCACAAAGTAGTCGTTTTGCGGCCAGTTGACGATGGTCACCTCGTGCGGGGCAAGTTCGGGCGGATAGTGGTCGCGGCAGACAATGCGCCGGTAGGTGAACAGCGCGCGATAGGGGTTGTCGGTTTCGTGCGGGAACAGGAACCAGCGCGTCTTCTCCAGCGTGATGGGATGGGCGGTGTACCAGCTGAGTAGTTTGTCAGGCCAGAAGGCAGGCTGATACTCGCGCCAGCAGTTGTACTGGGCGGGTTTGTCGATGGTGTGGTCGCCGTCAGGGTCGTATGCCATCGCGAAGCACCACGTGATGCCCTGCACGTTGTCGGGTTGCGGGTCGCCAGCGACGGCGTGTGGTTCGCCCGTTTCACTCTGCGATTCCGCGCCCACCACGTACTCGGTACCAGTCATCGGCAGCAGTTCGCCCAGCTCGGTGGCGTCCAGCACATAGCGCGCCTGTATCACCTCTTCTTCGCCCGTGTGCAGGTTGCGGAAGGCGACAGCAAGCACGCGGTCACCCTGCACCTCGGCGCGAACCGGCTTGCGATGCAGACGGACGTCCAGCCATCCCGCCGTGCGCGGGTAGTGAAGCATGGTTTCCAGTACGGCTAATCCCACACGCGGCTCGTGGCACAGGCGCGACACCCAGCCGTTGCCGGGGTTCAGACGTGGATTGTTACGCGCTTGCAGGGTGAGCGGGTAATGTTCACGATAGAACTGACGCACGGCGTTTCGATACTGCCGGTAACGCGCGGTGCAGCCGAAGCTTTCGACCCAGGGGTGTTCATCAGGGGGGACGGCTTGCGCGGTCAGCTGTCCCCCCACCCACTCTGTCTCTTCGGTCATAACCACCCTGATACCCAGGCTGGCAGCCGCCATCGCCGCGGCACTGCCGCCCGTGCCTCCACCGACAATCAGCACATCGCAACGGGTTTCCCGCATTGTTCCCCTCCAGAAAGGCGCAGGCTGATTCCCCTATACTCTACGAATCAAAAAGCCTCCTGCGGGGCGTGCCCGCAGGAGGCAAAGCAGCATCCGTTTACCGCCCCAAGCGTTCGAATACGATAAGGTCGCCCTTCCAGACGATGCCACGCCACTCCAGCTGGTAAGGCAGCGGAGAGTTTTCCGGCACGAAGGTCATCTCCACCGCATCAAACAGCATGATGCTGGGCCCCAGAGCGTCGGTCGGGTCGCGCCAGTCCACGATGGTAGCCTTCAGTGTGCCCTTGATACCCCTGCGTGTGAAACCGATGTAAGCGGTGGCTGGTCCGCTGAACGTAGCGGCAAAGGGTCTGTTCATCGCATACTCATTCGCGTCGTGCATGACCACCAGCACCGGCACAATCGGTATCCAGCTGTCGACTGCCGGGGTCACAGTGCGGAAGACCAGCTTGCCCGCCAGTGGGTCATCAGGAGGATTTACCCCCTCAGGGCAGAGGATGTTTCGTACCGCCACCTCGATAGTGCCTGCGGTATTGGGGGTGTTGGTAATCAGCACGGTGACGGAACCGTAGCACTTCTGGAATTGGCACGCATTATCCTGCGCCAACAGCGGGAGACTCCACAGCACCAGCGCAAGCGTCAAGGCAAGACGAGTCATACCGGCTCCCTCCTTCGGGCTTGGTGGAGTGATTTACCATCCTCGTAGACGACGGGATCGCCCAAAATGTTCCCCTGCCCACTATGAATCTCCGCAGCAAGTCTCTGAGTCCAACTCTGTGGAAACCACTTGAGCCAGAGGAGGAACGAGAACATGGCTATTCTGACCGACAAAGATAAAGCGGCGGTGCGCGAGCGGTTGAGCGAAATGGTCAACCCCGTGAAGATGATTGTCTTCGCGCCTGCCAGCAACCTGATAGCGCCGGGGCGACGGGAATGCGCCTTCTGCACCGAGCTGCGCGAGCTGATGAGTGAGGTGGCAGACCTGCATGACCAACTCGAGGTGGAGTTCGTGGACCCTTATGCCGACCCCGTTCGCGCAGCAGCCTACGACCTGAAGCAAGACGAGCAGGGCTACCTGATACCCGCCATCGTGCTAGCTGGCTTGCAGAACGGCGAAGAAGTGGACTACGGCATCCGGTTCTACGGCATCCCCGCGGGCTACGAATTCGCCACCCTGCTGGAGGACATCCTGATGATTTCCACAGGGCATCACCATCTGTCGCCGCAGGTGCTGGACGAGGTAACCAAAATCGACAAACCCGTAGACATGATGGTGTTCGTCACGCCGACCTGTCCTTACTGCCCGCGCGCGGTGCTCACGGCACATCAGTTCGCTTTTGTCAACCCGAACATCCGCGGCGCGATGATCGAGGCGATGGAGTTCGAACAGCTCAGCCAGGATTGGAATGTATACGGCGTGCCTAAAACCGTCATCAACGAGATGGTGGAGTTCGAAGGTGCCATGCCAGACAACATGGTTTTGCGTTACCTCGAAAATGCTCTGGTGAAAGCGTAAAAACGGAAGGCGCGCCCTCGCCCCCTGCGCAAGCGGGGGGCTTTTTGTTAAAGAGCAGGCAACATTCTTTCTGGAACCCCCCTCATTTCTCCTTGACTTTACGCAGGTTAAACGCCTATAATCAATCAAGCGGTGAAAGGGGGAGGTGTACGGATTGTTTGTGCCCCGCATCGGCTGTAAAACGGAAGGCAGGAGAGAGATGGATCGAGACTTACCAAGGTTGAACGTTATTCTGGTGAAACCCTCCAAGTATGACGACGACGGCTACGTGATTCACCATTTACGAGGTGTTTTACCCTCGAACACATTGAACGCGCTGAACGGCTTGTTCCGCGACGCCGCGCAGCGAATGGGATTGCCAATCGAGATGCGCCTGATCGATGAAACCGTGCAGCTCGTGGTACCCGAGAAGGTGATGCGCCAGTGGGCGATTGCGGGCGTCCCAACGCTGGTAGGGCTGGTGGGCGTGCAAACGAATCAGTTTCCGCGCGCGGTGGACCTCGCCCGCAGGTTCAAGCAGCTGGGTGCAATGGTCATCATCGGCGGGTTTCATGTGAGCGGCACGCTCGCACTGCTGGGGTTGACGCCCGAGCTGCAGCAGCTGCGCGAGGAGGGCATCAGTCTCTTCGCGGGTGAGATAGAGGGCCGCACCGAAGAGCTGTTGACCGACGCGGCGAACGGCAAACTGAAGTCCATCTACTGGTTGGGCGAGTTGCCCGACCTGTCCAAAGAGTGGGCGGCACCGCTGGTCGACGACAAGGTGGCAAAGCGGTTTATGCTGCCCTATGCCGGTACGATGGATACCTCGCGGGGGTGCGTGTTCAAGTGTTCGTTCTGTACCATTATCCATGTGCAGGGTAACTCGATGCGCTACCGCGCCCCAGAATTGATTGAGAAACACGTGCGCGAGCATTACCCGCGTATCAAGCACTACTTCTTCACCGACGACAATATGTCACGCAATTCGCGCTGGCGCGAAATCTTCGAGCGCCTCATCCAGATGCGCGAGCAGGAGGGCATTCGGATTACCTTTATGATGCAGGTGGACGTGCCCTCGTACCGCATTCCCGACTTTGTGGACCTGGCGGCGCGTGCGGGTTGCTCGCAAGTGTTCATCGGACTGGAGAGCCTGAACCCCGAGAACCTGAAGGCAGCCTCGAAAGGGCAGAATAAGCTGAACTTTTTCGAAGAGATGATACAGGCATGGCACCGCTACGGTATCGCCGTACACACCAGTTACATCATTGGCTTCCCGTTTGACACCGTGGAGTCGGTACGGCGGGACATCACCACATTGATGGAGGTGGTGCAGCCCGATCAGGCGAGCTTCTTCATGCTCACTCCCCTGCCCGGCTCAGTAGACCACCTGGAGATGAACAAACGCGGAGAGTGGATGAGTGCGGACTTCAACGAGTACGACAGCTTCCACGCGGCGCAAAATCACCCGAACATGACCAGAGAGGAATGGTTCAACGTGTATCGGGAGGCGTGGAAACGATTCTACTCGGTGGAGAATCTGATTAAGGTGCTCAACCGTGCAACGCCGGAATCGTACTGGGGTATCTTCAAGAACGCGGTATGGTACGCTTACGCAACGCACTGCGAAGAGGCGCACCCCATGATTACCGGCTTCTGGCGGCTGAAAGGGCGCACCGAGCGCCGCTCTACCTTCCCGATAGAAAGCCGGCTAGCGTACGCCTGGCGACGCACGAAGGATACCGTTGTGCTGTCATGGCGGGTCGTCAATCTGATACTCATGTTCGAGAAGATATGGCGTGCCACCTGGCTCACCAAGCGTACAGCGGAGTGGCGCGAGAGCGTCGCACAAGTCAAGGAGGCGCAGGTGCAACGTCAACAGCGCGCAATAGCTCGAGCGGTGGCTTTCTTTACTTATCTGCACCTGCGCATGGGGCAATCCCGTGAGGCGTGGCAGGATGCCTGGCAATTGTTGAAGCGTGGCAAAGTTTGGCATCCTCGCCTGTATCTCAGCAGCATCTACGGTACCATGCTGGGTGCGTCGGAACTGATGACTCGCGGCTGGCTGTTCCTGATGAACCTAGTGCTGGAGACGTGATTGGATATATTAGGAGATTCACTGTTGGGTTACGTCTTCACGCCTGTATACAAGCTAGCTCCACATCTCATGCCTCACCGCATCTATTTCTTCCAGAGAGGGAGCAGGTGCAAGGTCAGCACAGTATCCCCATAAGCGGAGTTCCTCTGCACCACCGAGCATTTTTTGTCGTCCGATCGTCTGTTCAAGATGCTCGGTCATCTGCCTCAGCAGGCGGAGTTGCTCGACAAGGGGAAGATGCATGACCTGTGCCATGACATCCTCGGCTGTAGGTGTCTGGTTCATTAGGCACCCCCTTCGTCCGTCAGTGCGCAAAACACACACTTGTCGGTCTGTTGCTTTACGGTTCCTTCGCCACCACATACGATTATACCTGTCCCTCTCATGGTGCTGCCAGCGCACTCTATTCTTTTTTCTGCTCCAACAACCACTGGATGACCTGTGCGCTGCTGTAGGCGGGGTCCCACGAGTTATGCCCGATGCCGGGCAGTTCGGTATACTTGACCACAGTGGACCCTGCCTTCTTCAAAGCCTCCACCATCTCACGCGAGAAAGAAGGCGGCACCACGTTGTCGGCATCGCCATGAAACACCCATATCGGCACATTCTTGAGCTTTTCCGCATCGGCGGGATTGCCTCTTCCGCAAATCGGCACCACCGCGGCAAAGGTGTCGGGATACCTGGCAGCCAGCTCCCAGCTGCCGAAACCACCCATGGACAAACCGGTCAGGTACACGCGCGTGGGGTCACACGAAAACTCCTTCATCGTTTGCTGGAGACACTGATATGCCGCCTCCAGCACATCTCCGCTCCACCACTTGTCGGCGGGGCACTGCGGCATCACCACGATACAGGGAAAACGCTCCGGGTACGAGCGTATCGCCGAGCCGATACCTACCTGCGTTTGCCTCAAGCCATCGCTGCCGCGCTCGCCTGCCCCATGCAGGAAGAGGATGATGGGGTACCTCTTGGTAGGCGTGTAGTCGCGCGGCACATAAACCACGTAGGGCATGGTGAGGTTGTTTCCGGCGTACGTCCTGTTCAGGAAACCCGTCTCCACCGGCTTATTCGCCTGTGCGGTTGCGGTTGCCAGTAGCAACATCATGAGCCACATACTTCTCCTCCCTGTCGTTTTTTTAATCCTATTCACGCTTGCTCACAGAGTTACCTGCAGATGGGGGCTTGCAGGAGTCTCCACAGCATGGGCAGAAACCATTTAAAGACATTGTCCCTTAGAGGCGGAAACACATGGCGAAACTGAGAATGTTGATCACTGCCACTGCCGATCAGGTCAAGGAACCCTTCCTGTGGCGGCTGGGCAAGGACTATAACGTGGTGGTAAACATCAAGCGAGCGAACTTTACCGAGGACGGCGGCTACGCCTACGTGGAGCTGGACGGTTCGGTGGAAGAGATACAAAGGGCAACAGCGTGGCTGCAAACGACCGGCATGATTATCGAGCCGGAAGACAGGTCGCTCTTCCCCGAGAACAAGCCTGGATAGCAATGACCGACGCGCCTTATATCGTTGGGGTGGACATCGGCGGCACGAAGGTGGCATGTGTGCTGGCGGATGTGGAGGGGAACATCCTCGCCCGACAGTGGCAGCCAACCCGCGCCGGTGAAGGCTGGCAGGTAGTCGTTCAGCAGCTGTTCGAGATGACTGAACGGGTGCTGGAAGGAGTATCCTATCGGCAAGTGCGTGGCATCGGCATCTCCTGTGGAGGTCCGCTGGACAGCCAGAGAGGAGTCGTTTACTCGCCGCCGAACCTGCCGGGCTGGGATGCTGTGCCGATCAAGCAGGTCTTTGAAGACCGATTCGGGTTGCCCGCGCGCCTCGAAAACGATGCCAACGCCACCGCTCTGGCGGAGCACCGCTTTGGGGCAGGGCGTGGCACGCGCAACATGGTGTTCATGACGTGGGGCACGGGCGTCGGCGGGGGACTGGTGCTGGACGGCAGGCTCTATCGCGGCACCAACGACCTTGCCGGTGAGATTGGGCATACCACTGTCCTGCTGGACGGTCCGTTGTGCGGCTGCGGCAAACGAGGGTGTCTGGAGGCTCTGGTTTCGGGACCCTCTATCGCCCGCCGTGCGAGGGAGCTGGCCGGGGAATCGCCGGAAAGCCTCATCTGGCAGCGTACCTCCCCCAACGAGGCCACCGCACAACACGTGGTAGAGGCAGCACACGCGGGAGACACGTTTGCACGGTTTGTGCTGGCAGAGGCGGGAACCTATATGGGTATCGGCATCGCGAACGTGGCGCAGATTCTAAACCCCGAGCGGGTGGTTCTGGGTACCATCGCCGTTAAAGCCGGTGACCTGGTGCTGGAACCGTTGCGCCAAGCACTGCAGGTGCACGCCTGGAGCAGAGTGCGCGAGGTGCTACAGGTGGTGCCTGCCGAACTGGGCGACCGGGCGCAAGACCTGGCAGCGGTCTGCCTGTGGCTGGAAGACTAGCGCGAGAGCGCATGGGGACTGGTGTCCTCCGCAGCCTTCAAAGCTGTCTGCGGGGTGGGTTGCCCCCGTCCCGGGTGGGTTCGATTCCCACGCGCTCTCGCCACATCGGGAGGAACGGACGGTGGAAGGCGAAGCTCCTGCGAACCGCTTGACATGGGCAACCATCGTGTTTGCCTTTGTGGGCTCGGTGGTGATGTACGGCGTGCTGGCGTACATGCTGCAGCAAAGTGGCGACCGCCCATCTGCCTCCGGGCTGGAAGCGATGCGTTTGCCAACCACTCTGCTGGGCATTGCCTCCCTGGTGGCTTCGGTGGTGTGGGCGCAATGGCGTCTTGCCGTTCGCGGGGAGTACGCCTCCGTCACCACAGATATTCCCACTCCCAGGCAGTTTATCGTGCATACCTTAATCGCTCTGAGTTTTGCCGAAGCCTGCGCCGTGTTCGGGCTGCTGCTTTTCTTCATCGGCGCGTCCTTCACCGATTTTTTGATGTTCGCCGTTCCCAGTGTGGCTGTGATGCTGCTTTTTGTGCTTCCCAAAGGCAGCGCGTACTGGACGGCATGGGAAAGCCGCCGGGAGGAGTAGTTGCTGAGTCTGGAGCGGGTGGAAGAGGCTATCCAGCGAGCCACCCAGCGCCCAGAGCTGGACGACACCGCATTACTATTGTGGCTGCGCCGCGAATTCGACCCGTCCATCGCCTCTCAGGCGGTGCAGCAGATACACCTGCGCCAGCGTGCAAAGCAGAAGTTCTCCCGTGCCGAGCAGATGTGGTTTACACCCGAAGGTCTGGAGCAAAGCTCTTCGGAAATAGTCGCTACCTATCATGCTTCGCGCTTTCCCGAAAAGGAGCTGGTGGTGGACGCAGGCTGCGGTATCGGAGGCGACCTCATTGCTCTGGGTGGGCGCGGCGAGACGGCCGGGGTGGAACGCGACGCACTCAGCATCCACTTTGCCAAGCGCAACACGGAAGTGTATGGGGTGGATTCCCGCTGTCACCTGATTTATGCTGACCTTTTGCGCCTGCGGCTGGAGGAGGCTCCCTTCCTGTTCATCGACCCGGCACGGCGAGCAGAGCACAGACGGTGGTCATCGCCGGACAAATGGCAGCCGGACTGGGCAACAGTGTGTAGCCTGGCAAAGAGCGTGCAGGGCGCGCTGGTGAAGACAACGCCCGCGCTGGCGACGTCGTACATACCGCCAGATGCCGAGCGAGAGTACATCTCCGTAGACAGAGAATGCCGGGAACTGCTACTGGCTTTCGGAGAATGCAGGCAGGGATTCCCTGTCAGTGCGATCATCCTTCCCCAAAAGGCACGGCTAACCTCTGCCCGCTCCCCTGCCCCACCCATCCATATGCCGATGGACTGGATATACGACCCGGACCCCGCCGTGGTGGCTGCACACCTGCTGCCAGAGCTGGCTGAAGTGCTTCGCGGCTATCTTCTGCACCCCCAGATTGCCTACCTGACCTCCGCCAACCTTATACCGACGCCCTTTGCCCGCGCCTACCGGGTGCTGGAGCACTTTGCGTATTCCCGCAAGAGGCTTTTCGAGCGACTGCGCGCCCTGAAAGCAGGCAGTATCACGGTGAAAAAGCGCGGAGTGGCTGTGGAGCCAGAACAGCTGACGCGCAACTGGAGACCCGCAGGCGACAGGGCAGTCACCGTGCTGCTGTACCGAACCGACTCGGGAGTCACGGCGGTGCTTGCAGAGGATACGGGATTTGTTAACAGCTAACAACTGCCATTTACACGAACGGAGATGTCTTTTTATGATGTGATATGGCGTTTTACTTGCTTTTTTAGACAGTATGTGGTATAATACCCGCAACACCGTTCAACAGGAGGAATGCCAGGATGCACGTGTTAGCAGCACAAAGGCTGCAGAGCCTGAAACTGGGCGAAGCGGTCACCTTTAAGAACCTGACGATGTTCCCGTTGCTCGACGGGGTGCAGGGCGACCCCGACTACCTCACGCTGGATGACGCGCTTCAGGCGGGACTGGTTTCCGTAACTGAGGTACACGAAGGCGGTATTGTGAACAACCTGAAGGTCACCAACCGCAGCGAATTTGCCGTACTGATTGTCGACGGCGAGGAGCTGGTGGGCGCGAAGCAAAACCGTGTGGTGAACCTCACTATCCTTGTGCCCGCGCAGCAGACGGTGGTTATCCCAGTGACCTGTGTGGAGCAGGGACGCTGGCACCACGTCTCTCAGGAGTTCCATGCCTCGCGACAGGCAATGCCTGCCACGATGCGGGCACGCAAATCCGGGCAAGTATTCGCGCGCAGGATGACGGCGGGAGATGCTTATGCCGACCAGTTCGCACTGTGGGATGAGGTTGCGATGCGCCAGATGGCGCTGGAAGTGGAGTCACCGACCGGAGCCATGGCAGACATCTACGACCGGCACGAGCACACGCTCAGCGACTACGAGCGGGCGTTCCAGCCGCTGGAGGCACAGGTTGGCGCACTGTTCGCCATCAACGGGCGTATCGTGGGGCTCGACCTTTTTGACTTTGCCCAGACCTTCCGCCGCTTCTTCCCCAAGCTCATACGCAGCAACGCGCTGGACGCCATCACCTTCTTCCAGCCGGAGTTTACCCCCCTGACCGCCGACGGGGCACATCAGTTCATCGAACGGGTTGCCCGCGCCGACTCTCAGGTATTCCCAGCGGTAGGCGAAGGGGAAGATGTGCGTTTCCGCGCGGCAGGGGTGGTTGGTTCCGCACTTGTGGCAAGGGAAAGGGTGGTACATCTGTGCGCCTTTGCCCACCACTCGGGCGAAGACGACCACTACCAGCTCTTCACCAGCCTGATTCGCCCCAGTGAGCGCAGACGCAGGCAGTGGTGGTAATTTCGCTGCCGATATGTCGTTCCGAGCGCCAGCGGGGTATCCCGTTACGTGCACATCGAGATGCTTCGCTGGCGCAGCGGACATGAGCCATCACCGTTCGATGTACGTGGTCACGTGCGGCAGATGCCCCATTAGCGAGTCGCGGATACCCTTCACATACGGCTTGATGAGCTCTACATCGCGCTGGAAGTAGAGGGTAATCCAGGGCACATCTTCGGTCACGGCAAGGCGCTCCGCCTCACGGTAGAGCTCGATCCGCTTCTGCTCGTCCTGCTCCCTATCCGCCCGGTCACACAGCGCATCGAAGCGCGGGTTGCTGTAGCCCACCACGTTTTCGGGCGCGCCGGTGCGCAGCATCACCGACAGGAAGTTCTGGGCATCCAGATAGTCCGCTGCCCAGCGCAGATGGATGAAGGGCAGTTCCTTGCGGTCTAAGGCGTCCAAAAACGCCCCCCACTCCATCTCGCGCAGTTCCACGTTGATACCCAGCTCCTTCCGGTACTGTTCCTTAATCATCTCGGCGGTGCGGCGCAGGTCGGGGGTTTTTTCGCGGAAGGTCAGGGTGAGCGTCGGAAAGCCCCTGCCGCCCGGGTAGCCAGCCTCCGCCAGTAGCTGCCGTGCCTTTTCGGGGTCGTACGGGATACCCGCGAAGTCGGGGTCGTGCCCCAGTACGCCCGGCGGTATGATGCCGTTCGCCTTCTGCGGCACACCCATTAACGCCACCTTCACGATGGCGTCCTTATCCGTCGCGTACGCCAGCGCGAGTCGCACGCGGCGGTCTTTAAAGGGCTGAAAAACGTTCTGATTCAACCCCAGATAAAACACCGCTGCGCGGTCGAAGGTGCGCAGCTCTTTGCTTAGCACCGGGTCCTGCTGGTCGCGCAGCAGGTCTCCCTTCTGCACGTCCACGATATCCAGGTCACCCCGTTCGTACATGGCGTGGCGGGTGCTGGCGTCCAGCACGATAGGTCGTTCGATACCGTCCAGCTTAGGCGCACCACCGTGATAGTCCTTGTTCGCAGTCAGCACCACCTTCGAGCCGGGAGAGTACTGGCTCACCTTGAAGGGGCCCGTGCCGATAGCACATCGCTCATTGATGCGCAGGCGTCTGCCGTTCACTTCGTCACCGTCCTGTTCAATCGCCTCCCGGCAGACCACGTAGGCAGTGGGGTAAGTGAGCTTGGCGAGGAAATAGGCCTTCGGATGATCGATGGTGATGCGCAGGGTGTACTTATCCACCACCTCCACGCCCTTCACCTCTTTGGCTTTGCGGTTCAACTTATCCAGTGCGCCCACGATGTCGTTCAGGTAGGTGGCGGAGACGGGCGAAGCCAGTTCAGGGTCGCAAGCGCGCTCAATAGAGTACTTGAAGTCCTCCGCAGTCACCTCGCGCCCGTTGTGGAACTTCACCCCTTGTTTCAGGCGGAAGGTGTAGGTACGCCCGCCATTGCTGATTTCCCAGCTCTCCGCCAAATTGGGTTGCAGGCGGTTGTTCTCATCCCACTGCACCAGTCCTTCGTAGAAGTGGAAGAGCATATCGATGGTGGGACCATCCCGCACCAGAGCGGGGTCAAAGGTGGTGGGTTCGGTAGTAAGCGCGTAGCGCAACACGTTCTGAGCGGGCGGCGCGGAAGCCTGCCTCTTGCCACAGCCCACCGCCAGGAGTGCGATGGACAGCAGTATGATGATAGAGAGCGCATACCTTCTCACGCGACGCTTTACCCCCTTGATGTTTGCTCCAGCCGGTGTGTATTGTCGCAAAGCATTTGGGCATCTGCTGCGCCGATTCCTGCCAGCAGCAGGTATAATCGGGTAGAGTTCGATGAAGTAAAGGCGCACCGATGTCCCGACAGGAGATACATCTGCATATCGAAGGCATGACCTGCGCGGCATGTGTGGCGCGGGTGGAGCGCGCGCTGAAGCGGGTACCGGGCGTGCACGAAGCGGTTGTCAACCTCGCTACCGAGAGCGCTACCGTGCACGCCGACCCGGGCGCGGTACTGGTGGAACGGCTGCTGGAAGCGGTAGAGATGGCAGGCTATACCGCCCAGCCCGTTACCGAGGAAACCCCTGCCCCCTTGCCTTCCCGCCGCACCGAGCAGGAAATGCAAACCGCTCGACGTCAGCTGTTAGTCAGCATCGTGCTCACCCTGCCCGTCTTCGCGCTCAGTATGGCGGTGCACCATCCTTCCTACACGATGAAACTGCTCCAGCTCGCGCTGACTACCCCCGTACAGTTCGTTATTGGCGCGCCGTTCTACAACAGAGCATGGCACGCGCTCCGCGCCCGCAGTGCGAACATGGAGACGCTGGTCGTGCTGGGCACATCGGCTGCCTACCTCTACAGTCTCGTCGCCACGTTCTGGACGGGCGGCGCGGTGTACTACGAAACGGCGGCGGTCATTATCACGCTGATTACCTTCGGCAGGTATTTGGAGGCGCGGGCGAAGGGACGCGCCCGGCAGGCGATTGAACGGTTGATGCGCCTCGCGCCACAGGAAGCCACACGTATCCGTAATGGCGACGAGGAGCGCGTGCCCGTCTCGGCGGTGCAGGTGGGTGACCTGCTGCGCGTGCGTAGCGGGGAAGCGATACCGGTGGACGGCGAGGTGCTGGAAGGTTTCGCCACGGTAGACGAAAGCATGCTGACCGGCGAAAGCGTGCCGGTGGAGAAACGGTGCGGTGATAGCGTTGCCGCCGGTACCCTCAACACCGACGGCGTGCTGGTGATACGTGCGCAACGGGTGGGCGCAGATACCACGCTGGCGCAGATTGTACGCACAGTGGAACGGGCGCAGGAGGCAAAGCCTCCCGTTCAACGGCTGGCGGACGCAGTAGCGGCGGTGTTCGTGCCCATCGTGCTGGTGATTGCGCTGGGCACGTTTCTGGTGTGGCTTCTGGTGTTGAAAGCGGGGTTCACGACGGCAATGATACATGCGGTGGGGGTGCTGGTGATTGCCTGCCCGTGTGCGCTGGGATTGGCGACGCCGACTGCTGTGCTGGTGGGCACAGGCAGGGGAGCCGAGCTGGGCGTGCTGGTGAAGGATGCGGAAACCCTGGAACGCGCGCGGCAGGTGGATACGGTCGTTCTGGATAAAACGGGCACGCTGACTCTGGGCAAGCCGCAGGTGCACCATCTGGAGACATGGAACGGGATGCCAGAAGAGGATTTACTGAGGCTCTGCGCGTCGGCGGAGGTTGGCTCCACGCACCCGTTCGGGCAGGCGGTGGTGCAACTGGCTCGCCAACAGGGAATCTCA
>Ga0209750_1000570_pt1 | contig 17198 bp, 14 predicted proteins | sample YNPBryulayer2012_FD_185813 | JGI IMG/M metagenome (GOLD analysis project Ga0209750, IMG submission 185813) | Anoxygenic and chlorotrophic microbial mat microbial communities from Yellowstone National Park, USA - YNP Bryant MS upper layer 2012... ...
CCAAAAGACCCCACAGAGGGTACTGCCGATTGCGGGCCCGGGGGTCGGGGATCTGGGATAGAGCCTCACGCAGGGTCATGCCCCTCCTTTACCCCACGAGCCGCATATCGGTCAAGTCTGCCCCCTGGGTAAGACCCAGGGACCAAAGGATGAGCAGGAAGAAGCTTTCTACCACCAGCCCCAAGGAGGCCAGGAGCCACATGAGCCAGAAGGTAACCGCCATGTAGGTAGCTAAGGGGGTGATGCGCTCGGGGTGGAGCTTCCTAAAGCGAAACCACATGCCGATGACCAAAAGGCCCACCACCAGGCTGGCAGCCACGAAGACCGTGGCCCCCACGTAGAAGGCCCAGTGCCCCTTCAAGGGGGGGTAGAAGGTGTAGAGGACGGTGGCCTCGTTGGCCAAAAGGGGCAAGGCAGCCACCAGGAGGCCCAGGAAGGCCATCCACCAGGCCACCCATCCCCAGGTGAGGTTGGGGCGGACCCCATAGGCCCTAAGCTCCCGGGCGGGAAGGTAGAACATGACCGCCATAGCCAAAAGCTGGGTAAAGACGATGGCGTTCAAGACCCCGTGCAGGGTTAGGCCCTGGTAGTAGGACTGGACGAAGGGAAGGAGGCGCTTTAGCAGGGGGTATGCGTCCACGTTCCCGTAGTTCAGGGCCTGGAAGGGGCCGAAGAGGCTTCCCACCAAAAGGGCCACGAAGCCTAGGACCAGGTAGTAGAGGGTGAGCTTCTTCTCGGGGCTTTCCACGTAGACTAGAAAAGGTTTCGCCGCCATCTTATTCCTCCACCACAATCTTCCCGAACATGAGGTGGTGCCCTATCCCGCAGTACTGGTTGCAGATGATCCGGTACTCCCCGGCCCTTTGGAAGGTGTAGCGGACCGTAGTCACCTCGCCGGGCAGGACCTCCACGTTGATGTCGGTGCCTTCAATATGGAAGCCGTGGATCACATCGGGACTGGTGACCCTGAAGACGATCTCCGCTCCCTTGGGGACCACGATGGGGTTGGGCTGGTACCCGAAGGAGAAGGCCAGGATGTGAACGGTGTACTGCCTGGGCCCAGTCTGGATTACTGTTTGGGTGGGGTCGGCCCAGGGGCCCTCGGTGCGGACCTTGGTGGGATCTACCCGCTCTAGCTGGCCCACGGGGATCACCCCCCGGAGGCCATGGTTGGCCAGGGTGAAGGCGATGATGGCTATGAAGAGGAGAACGGTGAAGACGGAGAAGGCGATCCACTTCTTCTCGTAAGCCAGAAGGGCTTTCTTGAGTTGGGCTTCGCGCTCGGTCAAGGCTACCCCCTAGCGAGAAAGACCGCCAATACCCCAAACCAGAAGACGAGGATCACGACTGCGAGGATAACTACGACACCTAAGGCACCTACGGGTTTTTCCTTCATACCCTAATCCTCCTCATCTACGTAACCCATCTTAGGGAAAGGTAGGAAGTACATCTGTCCTTTCTGGCGGGGTGAATGAAGGATTAGCTCCCCACAGCAAATGACAGTGGGGCAAATAAGCTCAGATCAGCGCAGGATGATCTTTCGATTTCTCACTCCCTGCGCTTTAGGCGGGGGTCCTAGAAAGAAGGCAAATCGGGGGGATGTCCTCCGTTAGAGTAGGGCTCGAGCCCTTAGGTTCGCAGGGATGAGAAGGCTCTTGCGGAGTGTGGGCCCGGCTGGGTTAGGCCCCGGGCTGCTGGCGGTTTTCGCTAGGCTGCACCACAGGGGGCATGACCGACTCGGGCAGCAATAGGTACTCCAGCACCTCGCCCACGTCCTCGACCAGTTTGATCTCCAGCCCTTCCAGCACTTCCTTGGGCAGTTCCTCGAGCTGGGGTTCGTTGTCCTTGGGCAGTACAACCTTGTGAATACCAGCCTGGTGGGCAGCCAGCAGCTTCTCCTTTACACCGCCGATGGGCATTACCTTGCCGCGCAGGCTGACCTCGCCGGTCATGGCGATGTCCATACGGGCTGGGCGACGGCTCAGAGCACTGGCGATGGCGGTGGCCATGGTGATGCCTGCGCTGGGGCCGTCCTTAGGGGTGGCACCATCGGGTACGTGTATGTGAAGGTCTACTTTGTTGTGGAAGTCTTCCGGCAGGCCGTACTCTCGGCTGTGGGCCCGCAGATAAGTCAGGGCGGCCTGGGCTGACTCCTTCATCACCTCGCCCAACTGACCCGTGAGGTTCAGCTTGCCACTGCCCGGCACGGCGGCTACTTCAATGGTCAGCAAGGTGCCACCTACGGGCGTCCAGGCCAGGCCCTGGGCTGTACCGACCTGGGGCTCGGTTTCGGCCTTATCGGGTCGGAAGCGGGGTATGCCCAGGTAGCTAGGCAGGTCCGAAGCGTCGATCACGCGTAGACCCTCCCAGGCCTTCTCGAGCCAAAGCTTAGCCCCCTTGCGGGCAATCTTGCCCAGTTCGCGCTCGAGGCCGCGTACACCAGCCTCTCGGGTGTACTCGGAGATCACCCGCAGAATGGCGGCGTCGGTAACCTCTATCTTGCCTTCCATGCCCGATTCCTTAGCCTGTTTAGGCCAGAGGTATTGCCGGGCAATGGCCTGCTTCTCCATGTTGGTGTAGCCAGGTATCTCGATGACCTCCATGCGGTCGAGCAAGGGCCGGGGAATGGTTTGTAGGGTGTTGGCGGTGGTGATGAAGAAGACTTTGGATAGGTCGTAGGGGACGTCGAGGTAGTGGTCGGTAAAGGTGTTGTTTTGTTCGGGATCCAGCACCTCCAGCATGGCGCTGGCAGGGTCACCGCGCCAATCCGAGCTCATCTTGTCAATTTCGTCCAGCAGGATGACCGGGTTGATCACCCCCACCTGCTTCATGGCGTGGATCAGCTTTCCCGGCATGGCCCCGATGTAGGTACGGCGGTGGCCGCGTATTTCGGCCTCGTCACGCACACCACCCAGGCTAATGCGGTGGAACTTGCGGTTCATGCTGCGGGCAATAGAGCGGCCCAGGGAGGTCTTGCCGACCCCTGGTGGCCCTACCAGCAGCAGGATGGGCGCCTTATTACGCACCTCCAGCCCCTGGGTGAGCTGCCGCACCGCTAGGTACTCCAGGATGCGCTCCTTGACATCTTTCAGGCCGTAGTGGTCTTCGTCCAAAATTCGGCGGGTGTGGGCGATGTCCAGTACCTCGGGGTCGGCCTTGCTCCAGGGCACCTCGGTGAGCCAGTCCAAGTAGGTGCGGGCTACGGTAGCCTCGGGGCTACCCTGCTGCATACGCTCGAGCCGATCCAGCTCTTTGAGGGCCTTGGTCTTGACCGCTTCGGGCATCCCTACTTCCTCGATCTTCTTGCGCAAGGCCTCGAGGTCGCCCAAGGCATCTTCGCCGCCGAGTTCTTTCTGAATGGCCTTCATCTGCTCGCGCAAGTAGTACTCGCGCTGATTGGTATCCATCTGCTCTTTAACCCGCTGAGCTACGCGCTTGTCCAACTCGAAGCGCTCGAGGTCGCGGCTAAGCAGCTGTAGCACCTTTTTGAGACGGGCCTCAATTTCGGTTAGCTCGAGGATTTCCTGCTTCTCCGGTACCGTCCAGGTGGCGTGGTAGGTGATGGTGTCGGCCAGAACAGCCGGGTCATTGGTGCCTCTGACCGCTTCTAGCTGGTAACGGTCAAGCCGTAATGATTTGTGGTTTGCTACGTATTTATCGAAAGAGTCTTTGATCTCCTCGACCAAAACCCGCACAATTGAGTCATCAGTAGGCGGGCTTTCTGTGAACAACCGGCCGCGGGCCCGCAGGTAAGGACCAGGTATGTATTCCCTGATCTCAGCTCGCGCTCGAGCCTCCACCATAACCTGCAAGGTGCCATCAGGAAGGCGCATGGCTTGCTTCACCACGGCCTGCACGCCCCACACATAAAGGTCATCGGGGGAGGGGTCGTCAACCTCCGGGTCGCGCTGTGTAACCAGAAAGATCAACCGGTCGGCCCCCATTGCTTCTTCAACCGCGCGCTTGCTTTTTGCGCGACCCACATCCACCGGGGTGGTGGTGTGCGGGAGGATGACGGTATTTCGCAGTGGAATGACCGGTAGTTCTAGGCGCATATGGTATCTATCTCCCTATACTTCTCTCTTTGGCGCTTCCACAGCCTTGTGAAAGCAGCATATACTCTAGATTCTAAAGGTAGGCGGTACTCGGATAGGGTCAAATCTTACACTATTGACCGGTTTGGGAACGGTGAAAATTCCCCAACAAGTGCCCAAGGCTCGCTGTAACCTGCCATAGGTGACCTGCTGCAGGCTGCAATGACGTCGCCTGCAGGGCTTGACAACTTTTCGTTATACTACTTAATATCCTTTGTAGATTCTTTCGTTATACTACTTATCCTTTGTAGATTCTTTCAGAGCTTAGGTTAATTCGGCTCCTGCGAGGGCTCGGACCTTCCTAGTAAATAGCTCACCAGGAAGGTCTCCCCTGCTTTATTTACACGAAGCGGCTGGCAAAGGAGGCAGTGTGCAGATCATCAAACCCGAGGAAGTGCTTAGCGAATACCTTCCACCCCTCAGCGACCATGAAGCGGTAATAGAGGCGCACCGGTGCCTTTATTGCTACGACGCACCTTGTACCCAGGCCTGCCCGACACACATCGATATCCCCAAATTCATCAAGAAAATTGCTACAGGCAACCTTTTAGGCTCGGCTCGGACGATTCTGGAGTCCAATTTGATGGGGGCTACTTGCGCGCGGGTATGTCCGGTTGAAGAACTCTGTGAGGGAGCCTGCGTGCTAGGGGCTGAACACAGGCCTATCATGATCGGACGGCTGCAGCGCTACGCTACGGACTACATTTATCAGCAGGGCATAGATTTGTTCAAGCCCGGCGCACCTACCGGTAAACGGGTTGCGGTGATCGGGGCTGGGCCGGCAGGCCTGACCTGTGCAGGGGAGCTGGCCAAACTCGGTCATAGCGTAACGGTATTCGAGAAGCGGGAGCTGCCTAATGGCCTTTCTACCTACGGTATCACCCTGCTGCGCGAGCCGGTGGAGGTAGCCTTGGCTGAGGCCGAGATGGTTAGGCGGCTTGGTGTTGAGATAAAAACCCAGATGGAGCTGGGCCGCAACCTTCGCTGGGAGGAGGTATACGGTAATTTTGATGCGGTTTTCCTTGGTGTGGGCTTAGGCCCAGTACCTGCCTTAGGGATTCCCGGTGAGGAATTCATTTTGGATGGCCTTAGCTATATCGAGACCTCCAAGATGAACCCAGGAGCGTTGCAGGTGGGGCGAGAGGTGGTGGTGATTGGCGCAGGCAACACCGCTGTGGATTGTGCCACGATTGCCAAGCGGCTGGGGGCCGAGCGGGTCACGATGGTCTACCGCCGCACCCAAAAAGAGATGACTGCCTACCCCTTCGAGTTCGAGTTCGCCAAAAAAGAAGGCATTGAGTTCCGCTTCCTCACCCAGCCAGTAGAAGTGCTGCTTCAAGACGGCAGAGTGATGGGCTTGAAGTGCGTGCGCATGCGGTTGGGTGCGCCAGATGCTACGGGCCGACCTGTCCCAGTGCCCGTAGCGGGTTCCGAGTTTGTGTTGGCCTGCGATCAGGTGGTGAAGGCCATCGGCCAGGAAAAGCCCGCACTGGCCGAGCTACTTGGACTAAAGACAGAGAAAGGCTTCATCAAGGTTGACCCGGATTATCAGACCAGCTTGCCGAGGGTTTACGCAGGAGGTGACTGCATCCGCGCCAAGGGCCCAGCCTCCACGGTGATGGCGGTGCAAGACGGCAAGCTGGCAGCTCGCGCGATACACCGTAGGCTCGTCTCCAGCCCGGGGGCGGCTGCGGATGATTGAGGCAAGGCAATCTTGTAAGGAGGAGCATATGGCAGACCTTAGCATTAACTTTGCCGGGATCAAGTCGCCCAACCCTTTTTGGCTGGCCTCAGCCCCCCCGACCAACTCCGCGGCCCAGGTGCATCGGGCCTTTGAGTACGGCTGGGGTGGGGCGGTTTGGAAGACCATTGGCGCGCCGGTGCTGAACGTTTCTAACCGCTATGGGGCCTGGCACTATGGCGGCCAGAAAATGCTGGCCATCAACAACGTAGAGCTCATTTCTGATCGGCCGCTGGAGGTTAACCTGCGGGAAATACGGGATGTAAAGCGCCACTGGCCTGACCGGGCGGTCATCGTTTCGGCCATGGTGGAGTCGACCCCTGAGGCCTGGCGGGACATCGTGCTCAAGATCGAGGACACCGGTGCAGATGGCATCGAGCTCAACTACGGCTGTCCCCATGGCATGAGTGAGCGAGGGATGGGCAGCGCCGTGGGGCAGGTGCCCGAGTACTGTCAGCAGATTACCCGCTGGGTTACCGATGTAGCCAGTATTCCTGTAATCGTAAAGCTCACACCCAACGTGGCCTCGGTGGTGCCGCCCGCACGGGCGGCCCTGGCTGCCGGGGCCAATGGGCTTTCCCTCATCAACACCATCAACTCCATCATCGGGGTCAACCTGGATACCCTGGAAATCATCCCTAACATTGGTGGAAAGGGCGGCCATGGTGGCTACGCAGGGCCAGCGGTCAAACCCATCGCCCTCCACCTGCTCTCCTCGCTAGGGGTGGATCCGGTGGTGAAGCAGTCGGGGGTGCCTATCTCGGGTATGGGTGGCATCTCAACCTGGAGAGACGCGGTCGAGTTCCTTTTGCTGGGGGCGACCAGCCTGCAGGTGTGTACTGCAGTGATGCACTACGGTTTTCGCATCATTGAGGACCTGATTGACGGGCTGAATGCCTGGATGGATGCCAAGGGCTTCAAGACCATCACCGATGTGGTGGGCCAGAGCCTTCACCGCATCTCCGACTTCAACGACTTCGATCTCTCTTTCCGGGTAGTGGCCCGCATCAACCCTGAAAAATGCATTCGCTGTAACCTCTGCTACGTGGCTTGCAATGATGCGGCCCACCAGTGCATTGACCTGGTAGACGCCAGCGGCCAGGTGGTGCTGCCTTACCGCTACGATGTTCACTCCAACGGAAAACATGAGGCAGTGAGTACCCGTCCCCAGCCAGTGGTGCGCGAGGACGACTGCGTGGGCTGCCGTCTTTGCCACAACGTTTGTCCGGTGGAGGGCTGCATTGAAATGGTCGAGCTGCCTGCTGGGCGTCCTTCCATAACCTGGCATCAGCTGACGCAGGCCCGGCCCGAGGTGGGTACTGATTGGGAGGCTATGCAGCGGTATCGGGAAGAGGTGGGGATTGAGATCCACTGAGGTTGTCGCAAGCCCTGAGGGTCAGTTAGACGGACGGTATGGAGCCGACGCCCAAGCTAAAGAGTGTTGACGGGTGCCTCGAGGGCAAGCTTCGCCCTGAGGCGCGCCGTGAGTATGCAGGGGGTCAGGCATATGTCATGACGGGCTCGAGTCTGCGGCGCAACCGTATTGCCGGAAATATACATGCCCACTTCTGGCAGTTCGCTCAGAACCCGCCCGGCCGCGTGCATCAAGAGGCGGTAAAGCTCCGCGTCGGCAGAGAAGATACCGCAGCAGCCTTTTACTATCCGGATGTGATGGTGGTTTGCGGTAAAGGACCTCCTGGCGAACACTACAAAACCGAACCCTGCATTCTGGTCGAGGTGCTGCCGCCATATACCGCGAGTGTGGACTTACGCGAAAAGTATTTGGAGTACACCTGCCTTCCCAGCTTTCGCACCCATCTAGTGGTTCAACCAGGACGCCCCGTTTGTGCGGCACTGGTATCGCGACGAGGCGGGGTGCCGGAACCGCCAAGACCTTACTGTGGACGGCAACATTTCGCTGCCCTGCCCGGGTGGGCAGATCACGCTGCCCCAAATCTATCGCGGGGCGTTTGAGCAAAGCTTGCCCTGAGGGGCCTCGAGCTCGCCAAGGCTAAAGACCTGGTTCCCCAGGACGATTACAGGAGGTGTCTATGGGACTGCTCATCAAGAACGGTGAAATCGTTACTGCGGACAGCAGGTATAAAGCTGATATATACGCTGAAGGAGAGACCATCACCCGTATTGGGCAAAACCTCGAGGCCCCGCCCGGCACCGAGGTGATCGACGCGACCGGTAAGTATGTGTTTCCTGGGTTCATCGATCCCCACGTGCACATCTACCTGCCCTTCATGGCTACCTTCGCCAAGGACACCCACGAGACCGGTTCCAAGGCCGCCCTGATGGGGGGCACCACCACCTACATCGAGATGTGCTGTCCCAGTCGCAACGACGATGCCCTCGAGGGCTACCAGCTCTGGAAGAGCAAGGCCGAGGGCAACAGTTACTGCGACTACACCTTCCACATGGCGGTCTCCAAGTTCGACGAAAAAACCGAGGGACAGCTACGGGAAATCGTGGCCGACGGCATCAGCTCCTTCAAAATCTTCCTCTCCTACAAAAACTTCTTCGGTGTGGACGATGGGGAGATGTACCAGACCTTGCGGCTGGCCAAGGAGCTGGGGGTGATCGTGACAGCCCACTGCGAGAACGCCGAGCTGGTGGGTCGGCTGCAGCAAAAGCTGCTCTCCGAGGGCAAGACCGGCCCCGAGTGGCACGAGCCCAGCCGGCCTGAGTCGGTGGAGGCCGAAGGCACGGCGCGCTTTGCCACTTTCCTCGAGAACACCGGGGCTACCGGCTATGTGGTGCACCTCTCTTGCAAGCCGGCCTTGGATGCAGCCATGGCGGCCAAGGCCAGGGGGGTGCCCATTTTTATCGAGTCGGTGATTCCCCACTTCCTGCTCGACAAAACCTACGCCGAGCGGGGTGGGGTAGAGGCCATGAAGTACATCATGTCGCCGCCGCTGCGTGACAAGCGTAACCAGAAGGTGCTATGGGATGCGCTGGCGCAGGGCTTTATCGACACCGTGGGCACGGATCACTGCCCTTTCGACACCGAACAGAAGCTGCTGGGTAAAGAGGCCTTTACTGCTATCCCCAACGGTATCCCCGCTATCGAAGACCGGGTCAACCTGCTCTACACCTACGGGGTGAGCCGGGGCCACCTGGATATCCACCGCTTCGTGGATGCTGCCAGCACCAAGGCCGCCAAGATTTTTGGGCTCTTCCCTCGTAAGGGTACCATTGCAGTGGGCAGCGATGCCGATCTGGTGGTCTACGATCCCAACTACCGCGGCACCATCTCGGTTAAGACCCAGCACGTCAACAACGATTACAACGCTTTTGAGGGCTTTGAGATTGATGGCAGGCCCAGCGTGGTAACGGTGCGCGGCAAGGTGGCGGTTCGGGATGGGCATTTTGTCGGCGAGAAGGGATGGGGTAAGCTCCTGCGGCGTGAGCCCATATACTTTTAGATGAAGCCGAAGCAGATCCTAAACCTGCTGGGAGGAGTGTCCTTTGGGATCGGGGTGCTGCTGGCGTTTGGGGGTAGCCCAGCCTGGGCGCTTTTTGCAGTCGTTGGCGGAATGTTGCTGGTGGTGGCCCGGGGTTTTAGGAAGGGGTAGACCGGTTATGTATATTTATGCAAATATAAGGTGGCCTGTGAGGATGGGATAACAATGCCGAACAAAGCATATAACTTTCGACAACCCTATGCTACTCCCACCCCTAAGGTTCACTGTGCATATTATATCAGTATCCTTGGAGGGCGTTGGGTGGTTGTGGGCACCGATGGGGATGGTGCTCGTGCAGACAGTCGGCCTGGGCCTTCTGATTATTTCCTTGTCTTACCGGCAGAGTATGCGGGGGATGCTTATCGGGTTTACCTGAACCTGTGCGCTGGGTTTACCAAAGAGATGGGGGTTCCAGTACGGTCCACCCCGGTTGCCTTTAGTAGCGGGGCTCGAGTGCGGCCCGGACGGCATGTATAGGGGAGAAGATGAAAGCCTATACCGCTTCTGAGCTATCCACTGAAAGTTCCTACCCCAGTGCGATTGTATCGGTACGGGGGGTCTCGATGCTCTTTCCCAACGGAACGGTGGCACTCAAAGACGCCAACCTCGAGATTGCCCCGGGGGAGTTCATCAGCCTGATTGGGCCCTCGGGTTGCGGCAAGACTACCTTGTTGCGCTTGCTGGCCGACCTGATAAAGCCTTCTGCGGGCACCATCCGCATCGGGGGTAAAACTCCCGAGGAAGCACGGAAGAGCCGGGCCTATGGCTATGTTTTTCAAGCCCCCACCCTGATGGAATGGCGCACGGTGCTGGCCAACGTGATGCTGCCTTTGGAGGTGATGAACTTTCCGCCGGCTGAGCGCAAGGCTAGGGCCGAACAGATGCTGGCGCTGGTGGGGCTGGAGAAGTTCGCCCGGCACTATCCCTGGCAGCTTTCGGGTGGGATGCAACAGCGGGTTTCCATCGCACGGGCGTTGGCCTTCGACCCCCAGCTTTTGTTTATGGATGAGCCTTTTGGTGCCCTGGACGAGATTACCCGCGAGAACCTGAACTTAGAACTTCTGCGGCTATGGCGCGAAACGGGCAAAACCGTTATCTTTGTGACCCACTCCATACCAGAGGCGGTGTTTCTGTCCACCCGGATTGTGGTCATGACTCCTCGCCCCGGAAAAATCGAGACCGTTATACCAGTAGACCTGCCCCAGCCCCGCACCTTCGAGACCCGCGAGAAAACCCGCTTTTTCGAGCTGGCCACCGAGGTGCGCGAGGCTCTGCGCCGAGGTCACGGCTACGAGGTGGCGGAGTGATGCGCCTCTCGCCCAACCTGGTTCCGATGCTGGTGGTGGCGCTGGTGGTGCTGGCACTGTACTGGCCCATCATGTACCTGGCCAATATCCCGGCAGCCCAGCGGGCGCTGGACACCGGGGCAGCCCTGCCATGCAAGACCGCTTTCGAGTGTGCGACCCAGCTCAGAAGCCCGGTGCTGCCTTCGCCCCAGCAGCTTTGGAACGGTTTTGCCAACCTGATGTTCCCCCTGAACTCACCCAACGCCATACCCATCAACGCTGCGGTGACTGCCCTCGAGACGCTGGTGGGCTTGCTGCTGGCGGCGCTGGTGGGCTTCTTCTTTGCCATCGGGATGGTGGTCTCGAGGGCCTTCGAGCGGGCTTTGCTGCCCTGGATTGTGGCCTCGCAAACCGTGCCCATTATTGCCATTGCGCCCATGCTGGTGGTCTTGCTGGGGCAGTACGGGGTGCAGGGCTGGCTACCCAAGGCTATTATTGCGGCCTACATTGCCTTTTTTCCCATCACCATCGGGGTAGCCAAGGGGCTCCAAAGCCCCGACCCCCTGGCCCTCGACCTGATGAAAACCTATAACGCCAACAACTGGCAGACCTACCTCAAGCTGCGCTTTCCGGCCTCGGTGCCCTATCTGTTTACCGCCTTCAAAGTGGCCATGACGGCAGCTTTGATCGGGGCCATTGTGGCTGAAATCTCCACCATCAGCTTTTATGGGATCGGCAAGATGCTGGCAGAGAACTCGAGGGCCTCGGATGTGGTGGCGATGTGGGTCATTATGCTCTCTTCGGCGGTGCTGGGCATTTTGCTGGTGGCTTTGGTGAACGGGCTCGAGCGGTTGCTCACGCCCTGGCGATGCTCGAGCCCGGAGGTGGTTGCGGTTGCGGGGCAGGCCCGGCGGGCTGTTCGGAGGGAGGTGCGCCTGTGAACCAGCCGTACCGACCTGCAGCTGGATATGGCCTGGGGTGGCTGTTGCTGGGGCTTGGGTTTGGGTTGTTGCTCTGGTTCATCGCGGCCTGGTGGGATACGACCGAACCGGCCTCGAATGCCCAGAAGCTCCTGATTGGGTTGGGCTTCTTGCTGGTGGTGTGGGGCATCGCCAGGGTGGCCCACCAGTTTGTGAACACCGCCAACCCGGTTGTTGGCTTCACGCCAGCTGCCCTCACGCTTCTCGCAGTCTTGGTGGGGGCTGAGGCCCTGTTGCGGGCCTATCAGGTTCCTCCCGGGCTTGTTCCCACCCCCAGTCGGGTGCTCTCGACCTTTCTAGAAGTGCGCGAGGTGCTCTTGCGAGATGCCTACCAGACGGTGGTGTTGGAGGCCTTGGTGGGCTACCTGATTGGCTGCAGCCTGGGTTTGCTTACGGCTTTACTGGTGAGCCGCTACGTCTTCCTCGAGCGCGGCTTTCTACCCTACGCCGCCATTTTCAGCAGCGTTCCCATCGTGGCCCTGGCCCCGGTGCTGGTCAAGATAATCGGTATTGACTGGCCCTCCAAGGCCGTTATCGTAGCCATCACAGTGTTTTTTCCTATGGTGGTGAATACCTTCCGGGGCCTAACCGAGGTGAACCCGCTCTCGCTAGATCTGATGCGCTCGTATGCGGCCAGTGAGGTGCAGCAGTACCGCTGGCTTCGGCTGCCCAACGCGCTGCCTTTCATGTTCAACGCCCTCAAGCTGGGCACTACCCTGGCCATGATTGGGGCCATTGTGGGTGAGTTCTTTGGGGCCAATGGGCAGGGTCTGGGTTTTCGAATCCAGATCGAAGCGGGCCGCTTTGGTTTTGACGTCGTATGGTCGGCGATTCTTGTGGCCTCGGTGATTGGCATCGCTTGGTATGGCCTGGTGGCGTGGCTCGAGCGGAGGTTTACAGGGTGGCATGTGTCGTATCGCTGAGCCTTACGCCCACGGGCTTACCAGGCGGCAGGTACTGTTGCCCTGGCGTCGTTTACGCCAGGCCCGTGCCGCTGCCAGGAACCTTCGCTGGCCGGTTGGGGGTGAGAGATGGCTTGAAAAGAGGGTTAGGGCCTGCGGTAATCGGTATGAAGTCGTCTGGCACAAAAAGGAGGGGCAAAGATGAAGAAGTGGTCGGTCTTTTGGATACTGACGGTCTTCGCACTAGCGTCGCTTGCATTTGCACTAGCATCGCTTGCAAGCGCACAGCAAAACCTGGTCCGGGTTAACCTGCAGCTCAAGTGGTTTCCCCAAGCGCAGTTCGCTGGTTTCTTTGTGGCCAAGGAACGGGGTTTCTTCCGGGCTCAGGGCCTTGATGTCAACCTGCTGCCTATCGGCGATCAATCCCCCATTCAGGTGGTACAGTCGGGCGCAGCCGACTTCGGCACAACCTGGATTGCCGACCTCCTTACGGCCCGCGAGCGTGGCATCCCGGTGGTGCACCTGGCGCAGATTTTCCAGCGCTCGGGTTTTACCATGGTTGCGCTGAAGTCCACCGGTATCAAGGACATCTGCAAAGATCTCAAAGGGAAGAGCGTGGGGGTCTGGCCTTCGGGTAACGAGTACCCTGCGGTGGCCCTGTTCCGCAAATGCGGACTGACCAGCTCGCTTGACCCGCGGGTGACCAACCCCGACGTGACCGCGGTGAGCTACCCCTTCGACCCCGCCCTGGTCTTCCCCGATAAGGTGCAGTTGGTCTCGGCCATGATCTATAACGAGGTCAACCAGATCATCGGACTGGGCTATGACGAGACCAAGATAGACGTCTTCAAGCTGGCTGACCTGGGCATCAACCTGCTAGAAGACCTGATCTTTACCACCGAACGGGTGCTAAACGAGCGCAACTTCAAAGGCTCGGGTCTTACCGGGCGCCAGGTAGCGGCCCGCTTGATTCGGGCCTCCATCCAGGGCTGGAACTGGGCGGTAGCCAACCAGGCCGAGACGGTGGAGAAGTATGTGCTGCCGGTGTGCGGTGCCACCTGCAAAGGCTCCGGTACCCGTGCCGATGCCAAAGAGCATCAGACCTGGCAGATGGCTGAGGTCGCTAAGCTCTACAACGCTGGGGCCACCACCAAAGGCTGGGCGGGCTTCCTGGTGCCTGCCGATTATCAGGCTTCGGTGCGGCTTCTGCGCGAGCAAGGTATCCTGACCCGAAATCCCCCGGCAGCCACAGTGGACTACGGCCCCTGGGAAGCTGCTATGGGTAAGCGTGCTCGCGACTGGAAATAGCCCGCTGGCTGAGAGGACCTAGGGGGCGGCCAAGGCGTCGCCCCCTGTTGCATAAAAGACCTGATGGCGGGGTAGAACCAGACCAGAGACGAGAACAACCCTTGGTAGCCTTTCGGGTAGGGGCTTGGCAAACGAGGGGTTTCTCAACCTGTTTGGAGGGAAGCATGCTCAATCCCAAGCGAACCGTGGCCGAACTCAAGGAATTGCGCGAACTAACCGCTGATGAAAACGGGGCTTGGCGGGTGGCCTGGAGCGATACCTGGCTCAAAGCGCGCGAATGGTTTAACAGCAAGCTGGCAGACCTGCCTGTGGAGCAGCACTACGACGCCGCGGGCAACAACTGGGTTACGCTACAAGGCCAAAGTGAGAAGGCCCTCTTGATTGGGGGCCACCTGGACTCGGTACCGGGCGGGGGCTGGCTGGACGGCTGCTTGAATGTGCTGGCTGGCCTCGAGGTTCTGCGCCGGATCGCTGAGGAATATCAAGGAAAGCCCCCCGTTACGGTGCGGCTGGTAGACTGGGCCGACGAGGAGGGGGCCCGTTTTGGCCGCAGCCTGCTGGGCTCCTCCGCCTTCTCGGGCACCTTGAGGCCCGAGCTGGAAAAAGACCGCACCGATAAGGACGGGATTCGCCTGGAAGAGGCCCTGCGACGCTGTGGGGTGGAGGTCTCTCGGATGCTTGAGGCCCAGCTCGAGCAGAAAAACGCCGCAGCCTACCTCGAGCTCCACATCGAGCAGGGCCCGGTGCTCCTAGACCTGGGCCTGCCCTTGGGGGTGGTGCTGGGAACGTTTGGGGTAGAGCGCCACGCCATCACCTTCCGCGGCCAGGCTGCCCACTCCGGCTCGACCCCCATGCACAAGCGCAAGGACGCCTTTCTGGCTGCGGCCAAGATGGCCTCGGAAATCTACAACATCACCGACCGCAACGGGGGGGTCTCGACCATCGGGAGCTGTGTAACCAGGCCGGGTATCGTAACCAGTGTGGTGGCCGAATGCACCATCACCCTCGACCAACGCCACCTCGATGCCGAGGCTTTGGCCCGGCTAAAGTTTGAGGCAGAAGAGGCCAGCCAGCGTTTCGCCCGCGAAGGCGGGCTGCCCGATCCAGAATGGCAGACCATCTGGCGCATCGAGCCCATTTTGTTTCATCCTGAGTTAGTTGAGTTGTGCGATGAGGCCATCCGCGAGGTGGCCGGGGTCTCGCACCGCCTGCCCTCTGGGCCCCTACACGATGCCGCCGAGGTAGCCCGCGCCGGCATTCCCACCGTGATGATGTTTGTGCAGAGCCTCCACGGCATCAGCCACAACAAAATCGAAGACACCAAGGAAGAACACCTCGAGCTCGCGGTGCAGGCGCTCGACAAGCTCGTCAGCAAGACCATGGACTGGATCTTGGGGAGGTAGGCGTGAAGCGGCTCGGCTTCGCTTTGCTCTTGATTTGTAGCCTCGGAATCTCTTTGGCCCAGGTCAGCCTGCAGCCCGTGTTCAGCCTGCCCAAGGCACGGGCGTTGGGATTTTCGGCGGACGGCTCGAAGCTCTTCACCTACGTCGTAGAGGGCTACTACATTCAGCCCCCCGTGCCGATGAGCCGTTTTGAGGTCTTGGCAGACGGGCAATTGAAGCTTCTTGACACCGTCACAGAGTCTAAGTTGGCTCTGGCCGTCAGCCCAGAAGGCTATTTGCTGAGGCTTGAGGGGGGCGTTTGCCGCTGGGATACTGCGCTCAACAACTACGCGTGTAACATGAGCGGTGCCACCATAAGCCCGGACGGCAGGTTGCTTGCGCTCACCAACCGCTACGGCTATGTGCAGGTCTGGGATGTGACCAGCGGACAGCGCATCCGCACACTTCTGATGGACGACTGGCGCATCGAGCGTGCCGCCTTTAGCCGCGACAGCCGATTACTGGCCGTTTGCCAGGCGAGTGGGACTGTCGTCTACCGAGTGTCGGACTGGGCAGTGTTGGCCCGTCTCGGTAGGCCCGATCCCATGAGGGGGTACATGCCGAGCGGCAATTGTACGGTTGGGGGCCTGGCTTTCACCCCAGACAGCAAACGCTTGGTGATTGCCAGCACGGGCGCTCCAGTCGGGATTTGGAACCTCGAGTCTGGCAGGCTCGAATGTATGCTCAAGCGCCTAACCGACCGCGACGGGCGAGTGCGCGACCCGCGACGCGTCGCGGTGACCGCTGACGGAAAGCACGTCGCAGTCACCGACGCCGGACAGAATTTGATCCTTTACGACCTGCAAACAGGCAGGGTGGTGGCGAAGCTCGAGGATGCCGGGTACAACCTGCTCGTTAGCCCAACCCTGCCCTTAATCGTCACCGAGAAGTTCGGCGACACCCCAGAAAAGGACGCGCTCCTCGGGTTTATCATCCGTTAGGCATGGGCCTCCCTACCCTGCGCGAAATCCTCGAGCTGCCCGTCTTTGCCGGAGCGGAGCTACTGTCCGGTCAGGCCCGTCTCGAGACCCCCATCACCTGGGTACATGTGGCCGAGGTGCTGGACGTGGCCCGGCTTTTATCGGGGGGTGAGCTACTGCTTTCCACCGGCCTCGAGCTCTCCCGCACCACCCCCGAAGCCCGCGCGGCCTACGTGCACTCGCTGGCCGAGGCTGGGGTGGGTGGGCTGGGCCTCGAGCTGGTGCATTGGCTAAAAGAAGTACCCGCCGAGATGCTCCAGGCCGCCCGGAGGCTGCAGTTTCCCATCCTGGTTTTTCGCAGCGAGGTGCGCTTTGCCGAGCTGACCCGGGCCGCTCATGAGCGAATCCTGCGCCCCGCCGTCAGCGCGGATGAGCCCCCGCTGGAGGCGCTTTTGGACAACCTCATCGAGGTCGGGCTGGCTCAGCGTTTTTGGGAGCGCCAGCTTGGGGCGCTGCTGCGTCTGCCCAGCCGCCCCAAGGGCACCTTACTGGCCACCCTCGAGGCTTTGCTCATGGCGCAGTTCAACATCGCCAAAGCGGCCCGCAGGCTGGGCGTGCGCAGGCAGAGCATTTACTATCGCCTCGAGCAACTCCGGGGCATGCTGGGCGAGCTGGAAAGCCCGGAAAAACGCTTTGCCATCTGGCTGGCGCTGGAGCTTCTAAAGCGGCAGGGATCACCTGTTTCCGAGGAAACAAAGCTACCCTAGGATGGTGAGGGGCCCTCAACCACCCATTGGAGGAACATATGCCACTTTTGATTTGTCCGAACTGTCAGACAGGTATGAACGAGGTACAGCGCAGCGGTGTGCAGATAGATATCTGTCCCAAATGCCGGGGGGTTTGGCTCGATGGCGGTGAGCTAGAAAAGACCCCAATTCGGAAAAGCCACCAGCCACATTCCCCCAAGCTGCGCCAACAGGAGACGCCAAGCGGGGTTGTGCTCCATCAGCTTGAAGAGACCATAGCCCAGCAGCACCGCATAGAGGTGAAAGACC
>Ga0209750_1000575_pt1 | contig 17058 bp, 15 predicted proteins | sample YNPBryulayer2012_FD_185813 | JGI IMG/M metagenome (GOLD analysis project Ga0209750, IMG submission 185813) | Anoxygenic and chlorotrophic microbial mat microbial communities from Yellowstone National Park, USA - YNP Bryant MS upper layer 2012... ...
CGCCCGCCCTTTGGGAGAGGGGCTGGGGGTGAGGGGTGTTCTCTAATCCCATCATGATGGAAGAAAGAGACTGTCCATCCCGTCCACGCTGGTCGACCCCGACCAAGTTTGCCGTCAGCCTGATGGCCCTTGCCCTGGGGGTTTACCTGCTGTTCCGCTTTAGCGCTGTCCTTCCGCCGCTTATTCTGGCGGTCATTGTAGCTTATGTCCTTTCGCCGCTTGTCACCCGGTTGCAAGAAGCCCTGCACCTGCCGCGCGGGGCAGCCATCTTGATCGCGTATCTGCTTGTTTTGGGGGCGTTAGCTGTGTTGGGTTGGCTGATTATCCCTACCTTTATAGAGCAATTGAGCGGGTTAGGAGGAGACATCCAACGGTTGGCGCTGAACATCGAAACATTTCTCGGTCGCCGCCTGGTCATCGGCGGCTGGCAGATCAAAGCTGAAACCCTGATCGAACCGCTCCGCCAGGCGTTACAAGCCCTGGTTGAACAGGTTATGGCAAATACCGTTAACCTCCTGGCAGGGATCTTATCGTCGTTTGTGTGGGTGATCTTTATCGCCGTGGTGGCATTTTACCTCATCAAAGATGGCCAAAAATTCACTCGCTGGCTGGAAAGCCTTGTGCCGCCCGTCTATCGGGAAGATGTTCAGTTTCTGAAGGAAGAAATCAACACCCTCTGGGGAGCATTTTTTCGCGGTCAATTGGCACTAGCCGGTGTGGTTACCCTGATTTTTGCCGTTGTCAGCTTTGGGCTGGGATTGCCGTTTCCACTGGCTATGGCGATTTTCGCCGGTTTAATGGAGTTTTTACCCAGCCTTGGACATGGCATCTGGTTATTTGTGGCTTCTTTGTTGGCCTTCTTTGTCGGTTCAACCTGGTTGCCTCTGCCCAACTGGATCTTCATGCTTTTGGTGATCGGTTTGCACCTGATCTTTGAACAATTCGACCTGAATTACCTCATCCCCAGAATCATCGGACGCAGCGTCCACCTGCCTCCGGTAGTGGTCATTTTGGGGATTGTGAGCGGTGCGCTGTTGGCAGGCGTTTTGGGAATCTTTCTGGCCGCTCCGACCATTGCCAGCCTGCGCGTGCTTGGCCGGTATATTTACGCCAACCTGTTTGATTTAGACCCCTTCCCGATAGCCAGCAGCTCCCCGTTGCCGCCGCCCAACCCACGCTGGTGGCAAACGGGGAAAGAACAACCTCAGCCTTCTGACTCATCCAAAGGACGAGAGCTGCCATGACTACCTTCCCGAACTCTGAATCCTCTAGATCGCCAAAATGGGGCGCAACGACCAAGCTAATTGTCGGGCTGTCCTTTGTAGCGATCCTGGCTTTGCTGGTCATCCAATTCCGACATCTGGTTGGCCCATTGATCCTGGCATTTATGCTTTCTTACCTGCTCTACCCGGTTGCCAACTGGCTGACAAAAACCATTAAGCTCCCCTGGCAAACGGCAGTTATGCTGATTTACGCAATCTTGTTTCTATTTATTGTGGCTCTGGTTACTTTATCTGGAATAGCTGTAGTGCAACAACTGCAAAGTCTCTTCAACTTTCTTCAAATCAGTCTAAAGGGCTTTCCCCACTTTCTAGAACAGCTTTCGCAACAAACCTTTGTCTTTGGGCCATTTCAGTTTAGCCTTGCCCAATATGACTTGCCCGCGCTTGCCAATCAGGCGTTGTCGATCGTGCAACCGCTCCTGGGACGGGCCGGCAGCCTGATCAGCAGCATCGCCGCTTCGGCAGCGACCACCTTCTTATGGGGGTTATTCGTCTTGATTGTGTCCTATTTCTTGCTCGCCGATGCCGGTAAGCGGGTGCGGCATGAATTCGTTCACATTGAGATTCCGGGCTATCAAGCAGATTTAGAGCGGTTTGGGGCAGAGATGCGCCGCATCTGGAACGATTTTTTCCGCGGTCAGTTGATTGTGATCTCGTTCGCCATTTTGGCTTACTTCATCTTGCTGACGATTCTAGGGGTGCGCTACGCCATTGGCATTGCTGTTTTGGCCGGCGTGGGGCGATTGGTGCCTTACATCGGTCCCTGGGCGTTATGGATCACCACTTTTCTAGTCACCTATTTTCAATCCGGCAATTACTTTGGCTTGCAACCCTTGCAATATTCCATTCTGGTCTTGGTGCTGGCTTTTCTGACCGATCAGGTTTTCGATAACATCGTTCAGCCGCGTTTTATGGGGGAGACTTTAGGCGTGCATCCGGCCGCTGTTTTGGTAGCGGCAATCATCTTTGCCAATTTGATTGGCTTGATTGGTTTGATTTTAGCTGCCCCGGTGGTCGCTACCTTGAAACTGATTGGCACGTATGTGCTGCGCAAGATGCTCGACCTGGAACCCTGGCCAAGCGTTCAGCAACCTCCGCCACTTCGCCCCGTTCATCCTTTTGTCGAGGGGTCAAAGAAAACGATGAAATTCTTGCAGCAACGCCTGTCACGGAGCAGGAAAGAAAAATGAATGTCAAACGGTGGGTTATAATCAAAACAAAAAGGAGGCTGCCATGACGGTCAAAACGATGGCTCTGAATCTCAGCACGCGCGGCAACGCCGATATTCACGACTTAACCGAGGCGGTGCAAAACCTCGTTTTGCAAAGCGGATTGTCAAATGGGATAGTCACCATCTTTTGCCCCTCCTCTACCAGCGCCGTGACGACGATCGAGTTTGAGAGCGGCTGTTTGAGCGATTTACGCCGTCTGTTTGACCAGATTGTCGATCCTCGGCAACCGTATGCTCACAATAGCCGGTGGGGTGATGGCAATGGCCATAGTCACGTGCGGGCGGCTTTATTGGGTCCATCTTTAACGGTGCCGTTTGTCAATCAACGCCTGACCCTTGGCACGTGGCAACAAATTATTTTTGTCGATTTTGACATTCATGCTCGCCGTCGCGAGTTAGTCGTCCAAATTGTTGGCGAATGAGCGCTTTTGCCGAGCGGGGCTACGCTACAGGACGACCTCCGTTTCCTTTTCGCGCATGGTGCAGAAGGCGGCAATGGCCACTTCGAGCATATCGAGGCTTGGCTCGCGGGTTGTTAGCCGTTGCAAGGCAAGATTGGGGGCAACCATCCAGCGCACCCAGAATCGATCGAGATGATTAGCCGTCCAGCGGATGTATTCATACGCAAGCCCAGCCAGCACAGGGATCAGCAAAATGCGGGTGATCAAACGGACAGGCAAATCCAACGGCCCCAGGAGAGAAAAAATCAAGACCGAGAGGACAACCAGGGTGAGCAGGAACGAGGTGCCACAACGAGGATGTTCTAGCGGAAAGCGGGCGACTTCCTGAGGGGTCAATTCGGCGCCGGCTTCGAAGGCGTTGATCGTTTTGTGTTCCGCTCCGTGATAGGCAAACACCCGCCCAATGTCGGGGATGCGCCCAACCGCAACGATGTACCCCACCAGGAATGTCAGGCGGAGCAACCCTTCAATCAGGTTTCCCTGCCAGGCGCTCAGGTTCAGGAAGCGCTCGCCCAACTGGCCGAAAAGCGCCGGGGCAAGGAAAAACAACCCGATGGCAATTGCCAGCGAAACCCCCAGGGTCAGATAAAGCGAGGCGCCTTCGAGCTTCTCATCCTCGCCGCTCTGGGTGTTTGCCGAAAGGGTGAGCGCCCGCATTCCCAGGCTCAGCGCATCCCAAAGGGAGATCACCCCGCGCAAGAAGGGGATTTTCATCCATTGACTGCGGTAGATCGGGCTGAGGGGTTCGGTGTGAATGATAATTTGTTGATTTGGCGCCCGCAGGGCGATGGCAACGGCGTTGCGCCCGCGCATCATCACCCCTTCGATCACCGCTTGACCACCGTAGGTGGGCATTTTCGATTTTTCCATTGGCTAACCTCTACCGGTAAATTTCTCGTTGATTGTACCAGAACCTGGACTGGCAATTGAACGCAAAATCCCATAACCAGCGCCGATGGTGCAGGGCACCTCTAGGCGGCCAGGTTGTAGAAGAAGTGGATCAGGGTTTCAATCCCTCGCCGCCAGGTAGGCAGATGTAGCCGTTCGTTTGGCGCGTGAAGGTTGTCATCCGGCAAACCAAAGCCGCTCAAAATGGTTGGCATACCCAGGAGCTGTTGTAATTGAGCGACCACCGGAATGCTGCCACCTTCACGCTTGAAGGCCGGCTTTTTTCCCCAGACTTGCTCCATTGCCTGGCTCAAGGCAATGACTTCCGGGCGGTCGGGCTCAATCATGGCGGGCGGGGAGCCAGCATGTTGAATCAACTCCCAGCGCACCGTGCGCGGGGCATGGGTTTGCAGGTAGTCTAAAAGTTGCAAATAGACATCGGCCGGGTCTTGATCCGGAACTAGGCGGCAGGAGATTTTCGCCATGGCATAGGCGGGCAAAACGGTTTTTGAACCTTCACCGATATAACCGGAATATAGTCCGTTCACTTCCAGAGTCGGGCGTGCCCCGACCCGTTCGGCAGGGGTGTACCCTTCCTCACCGAACAAAGCCGGCGCGCCCGTGACCTGCAAAAAATACGCCTCATCCAAGGGCAGGCGAGCTATCTCTGCCCGCTCCGCCTCACTCAGCGGGCGTACCCGGTTGTAAAAGCCTGGCAGGGTCACCCGTCCCTGTGCATCATGCATTGCGGCAATCAGCTCACATAGCACCTGAGCCGGGTTATGCACCACGCCACCGAACGTCCCGGAATGCAGATCGCTGGCTGCGCCATAGACGCGCAATTCAAAATAAGCCAAGCCGCGCAGGGAAATCGTGATAGCTGGTACATGCGGGGCAAGGATGCCCGAATCGAGGTTCAGGGCAACATCGGCTTGCAGCCGTTCGCGGTTCTCGGAGATGAATTTCTGCAGGCTTGGTGATCCGATCTCTTCCTCGCCTTCCACCAGAAAGCGCAGATTGACATTGAGCCGGTCGGTTTTCAGGATGGATTCGATGGCTTTTAAGCCTGCCAGCAACTGACCTTTCATATCGGATGCACCGCGGCCGTACAAGTAATCTCCGTTCACGGTGGGTTCGAAGGGCGGACTTTGCCAGAGTTCCAGCGGATCAGGTGGCTGAACATCATAATGCCCATAGACCAGAAGGGTTGGGGCATGGGAGTCAGGACAACGGTATTCCCCGCAAACAACCGGATGGCGTTCCGTAGGGCAAATGGCTACCTGGCTCATCCCTAAGGCGCGCAGTTGCTCTGCCACCCAGGCCGCTGCAGCGTTCATTTGCGCCGCAAATTGCGGCTGCGTAGAGACAGAAGGGATTTTGATCAACGCTTTCAATTCTTCTAAGAATCGCTCCTGATGGTTTTGGGCGTAAGCCAGGGCTGCAGTACGGTTTCCAGACATCTTCACTCCTTTTCGGATTTTGCTCAGCGGCGCAAGGGACTTAAGGTTGAGGATAGCCATCAGAGAAGGCGCCTGGCATTGTTAAGGGCGCCGATTAAGCCCGATAGGCTACCCAATCCCATCCCTCTGAGCAGTGATTTCTTAGCATATTATACTACCTTGGCAGGACAGTTGCCTTCTCGCTCCATGGGGATTATAATCTGACTAGTCAGACTGGTTAGATAGTAGGTTGGCGATGAATCTCTGGCAGTCGCAAGAGGCAAAAAGCCGTTTCAGTGAGCTGGTCGAGCGCACGCTGCGCGACGGCGCGCAGATTGTCACCCGGCGAGGTAAGAAGGTGGTCGTGATGCTTTCTTACGAAGAGTACCGTCGTCTGATTGCCCGGCGGGCAAATCTGGCGCAATTCCTGCTTGAATCGCCGTTAGCTGGGTCGGAGCTCCCTCTCGAGCAGGATAAGAGCCTGCCGCGTTCGGTGGATTTGCAATGAGCTATCTATTAGACACCTGTGTCCTCTCCGAATTCACCCGTCGCCAGCCGCAAGAGCGGGTGGTGCGCTGGCTCTCTCAGGCGGATGAGGAGACGCTATTATCTCGTGCTGGTCACCCGCAATACAGCGGATTTTCACCCCTGCGGCGTGGCACTTTTCAATCCCTGGGAAACTTCATGACACCATTGCCTCAATTGTGCTTTCCATGACTTGTTTTGGAAGCACATCGAGTTTGCGATAATTTAATTGCCAGGATGCGTAATTACCTACCAAAGGCTCTATTTGGCAGGACAGACCGTCCCGAAGTTTTCACCAATGCACGAATAGCGCTTCCATTCGTTACTTCGTGGTCAATTCGTGGACGGTTTCCTCAGCAAATTATCAACCCGACTTGTGATGGTAGGTTGTTACTTATACGGACTGTCTGGCTGCGGAGAATGCATCTGAGAATAACGGCAACCAACTCACTCGACAGATAAAATATATGGCTATATAATATGTGCAACTAACATAGTCAGAAAGGAGCCCAAAATTGGGCATCAGAATCTCAATTGCCGAAGCCAAGAAGGATTTCTCTACGCTGCTCAAGCGCGCTCACCAGGAACTGGTAATCATTACCCGGCGGAACAAACCGGAGGCGGTAATCCTACCCTTTGCTGAGTACGAGCGCCTGCAGCGGATGATAGCCTATGCCAGTATGGTGCGTCTCTCCCACGAGCTGAAGGAGGTCGGCGTGAACGCCACAGACTTATATGAAGCTTCTCGAAGCGAGCTGGAGGGGCGTTCGTGATCATCGATGCCAGTGTCGTGCTGCGAGGGTTTTTCCCCGATGAAGAAGGGCAGGCGGCAGCACAAGCGATCCTTCATGCCTATGTCCAGCAGGAAATTGATCTTCAAGCTCCGACCCTGCTTCCGTATGAGTTCATCAACGCCATCCACCAGGCGGTAAAGCGCAAGCGCCTTGATGCGGCAAAGGGCAAGGAAATTCTGACTGCCTTTTTCGATTTAGGTATCCGCACGGTGGAGGTCTCGTGGCAACGGGTTTTCGAACTTGCCACCACTTACGATCGGTCAGCCTACGACGGGGCTTATCTGGCGTTGGCAGAGGCAACGGGGAGCAAGCTGGTGACGGGTGATCGTCATCTGTATAATGCCGTCAGGGATCATTTGCCCTGGGTGCTTTGGATCGGGGATTATTCCCCCATATAGGCAACTCCTGGATTACCATCGCGATCACGGAGAAACAAGCTCTGTGTCATTCACCGCAGAGATCATCAAGGAACTGTCAAGGAATCATTTGCGTATCGCTATGCAAACCACCTTTCCCTCACCCACCCCATGATGACTTCTCCTCCACGCGTAGTTTTTGTCGGCCTCCTCCAACGCGAGTTCATCCTCTTGCCGGATGGACAGTCGTTCGAGGATCTGATCGGGGGGAATGCGTTGTATTCGGCGGTCGGGTGGCGTCTCTGGCAACCCGATCAGGTCGCCGGCCTCGTTGCCAGAGTAAGCGAAGATTATCCTGCCCAATGGCTGGATGAACTGGTACAAAAGGGGTTCGATATCCGGGGTGTGCGGGTCGAAAAACATCCCTTCGATGGGCGTGCTTTTTACGCTTATCAAGACTTGCAAACTTTCAGCCGCGAAGAAGTTGTCTTGCATTATGCCCGCCACCGTCTGCCCTTCCCAAAGGCGCTGATGGGCTATCAGCCTCCTCCCCCTTATCCGGATAGCCGTACCCAAAGCCAGCCGATTTCATTGCGCTCAACTGATCTCCCGAAGGGATATCTGGATGCCACGGCTGCCCATGTCGCTCCGGTGGACTATCTTACCCACAATCTGCTGCCCTCCCTGCTGCGCCAGGGACTGGTCACCAAGATCACCCTTGCTCCCTCCCCTGGATATATGCTGCCGACCTTTTTGACAGATATGGCGCAAATCCTGCGCGGCCTGACCGCTTTTTTACCCACCGAAGATGACCTGCGCAATTTATTCAAAGAACGCACAAAAGATCTGCGGGAGATGATGGAAGCCCTGGGGGAATTTGTGGAAATCATCGTGGTGCGAAAAAGTGATCTGAGTCAGTGGGTGTATGATGCTCGTAGCCAAAACTGCTGGTTTATTCCGCCGTACCCGGCGCGCACGATCAGCCTGCATGGGACGGGGGATGTTTTCTGTGGGGGATTTTTAGCCGGCTTCTGCGAAACCTACGATCCTGTGGAGGCTGCTTTGTATGGCAATGTCGCCGCCTCGATCGCCTCGGAGGGCATTGGTCCATTTTACGCCCTAGATTGTGAGCCGCGCTTACCGCGCGCCCGCCTCGAATCCTTGCGCCAGGCGGTGCGAAAAGTATGAACTGGACACCCTCCCCCCATCTGCTGGAACGGATTTTGAACTTTGCGCTTCAAATTCAACGCATTGCGGCGCCAACGTTTCACGAGGGAGAGCGGGCGCGCTTTGTTCTGGAACGTTTCCAAAACGAGAACGTCACTGCAGTTTTTAGCGATTCTGTTGGCAATGTGTATGCCCGCCGTCAGGGACAGCGGAAGGGATTTCCCGTAATCATCACCGCCCATCTGGATACGGTCTTTCAGGCACAACACAATCAGCCCGCGGTATGGAAGGGAGACTGCATATCTGGGCCTGGCATTGGCGATAATGCCTTAGGGATTGCTGCTCTCTTTGGGATACTGTGGGCGTTGGAAGAAGTTCCTCTATCGCTCTCAGCGGACCTCTGGCTGGTGGCAACGGTTGGCGAAGAGGGGTTGGGCAATTTACGCGGCATGCGCGCCGTGGTCGATCGGTTCGGTAACCGTGTCTTAGCCTATCTGGTGCTGGAGGGGATGGCGTTAGGCCAGGTGTACCATCGCGGCTTGGGCGTGCGGCGCTATCGCCTGAAAGTCGAGACGGCTGGCGGGCATTCCTGGGTAAATTTTGGCCGCCCATCGGCCATCCATCACTTAGCCAGATTGATTGCTGCCCTCGATTCGATTTCTATCCCCCGCTCGCCGCGCACCAGCTTGAATGTGGGCGTAATCTCAGGGGGAATTTCGGTGAACACCATTGCCCCGCTCGCCACAGCCGAACTGGACTTGCGTTCGGAAGACCCGGCTTGTCTCGTCCAGCTCACGCAACAGCTCCTACAGCTTGTGCAGAAAAGCCGGTCAGAGGGGGTACAGGTCAGCGCCGAATTAATCGGGGAACGCCCAGCCGGACACCTTGCGGAGGATCACCCACTGGTCAAACTCGCCCTGGAATGTCTCCATGAAGTTGGCATCAAGCCTATTCCAAACATCGGTTCGACCGATGCCAATATCCCGCTCAGCCTCGGCTATCCGGCGATTGGGATCGGATTGACCTACGGAGAGGGCGCCCATACCGTCAGGGAGAGCATCTCTACCCCTCCGCTACGCCAGGGGATGATGCAGTTGATGTGCTTGCTCGATAAGCTCCAGACCTGGACTTGATAACCCCGACCTGATTTATGGTAAAATCTCAACCAAACGAAAACTTGCCATCGCCGCAATCTGGAAAACAAAGTACAAAGGGCGAGCAAAAAGCGCGCTTCAGCCATAGGGCAGGGAGCTTATCAAGACACCCCTTCGACTTCTTTTCTAGATGCTTGGGTGGTAAACAAATAAGAGCAATTTCTAAAAGCTACTACCTGAAGGAATAGGTCAATGAAAAGGTTTACGCTTATCTTTTCTCTGCTGATATTGTTCTTTGGAATTGGCTATCTGCCTCGTTCGGTGCAGGCGCAGATGGAAAACCCTCCCCACGCCAGGCCAACCCGCCCAGCCCCTACCCCGACCCAACCGCCCGATGAAATGCAACCTCAAATTATCGGCGGCAACCCTGCAGATGATGGAGAATACCCCTGGCAGGTTGCGCTGGTTGGTTCGACTTATGCCAATCCTTATGATGGGCAATTTTGCGGCGGCTCGATCATCGCTCCGGGTTGGGTCTTAACGGCTGCCCACTGTGTTGTGGATGATGATGGCACGGTGAGCAACCCTGCCAGTCTGGATGTCGTCGCCGGCGTCAACCTGCTGAGCAGCGGGCCGACCTTTGGCACACAGGGGCAACGCCGAAAGGTGGCTCAAATTATTGTATATTCTTCGTTTTACTATATAAATGGCAAAATTCCGGAGAATGATATCGCTTTACTACGCCTGGCTGCGCCATTGAACTTGAACCCAAAAGTGCAGCCTATCTCCCTGGTGACCCAGGCCGATTCGTTTCGTTTTGCACCGGGGGTGATGTCTACCGTCAGCGGCTGGGGCCGTACCACTCCCCCTCCCTTTTTAGGCGTGTATCCGGACGCGCTGATGGAAGTCCAGGTGCCAATTGTCGATCAGACAATCTGTTCTGTGGCATATCCGGGTAAGATCACAGCGAATATGCTTTGTGCAGGATACGCTGCTGGCGGCAAGGATTCCTGTCAGGGTGATAGCGGTGGGCCCTTGATTGTGCCGGATGGCAGCGGGGGTTGGCTGCAGGCCGGCATCGTCAGTTGGGGCGAGGGTTGCGCCGAACCGAACAAATATGGCGTCTACACGCGCCTGGCAAACTATACGGGATGGATTAATTCCTGGCTCAATCCGACTGCTGTGGTGTACTTGCCTCTTGTCATCAAAACGACCGCAACGAATCCGGGCAGTATTCCCAACGGCGATTTTGAACAGGGGGATACTGCTTGGACTGAATATTCATCCAATGGGTGGGATCTGATTGTCAATAGCAGTGAGATGCCCCCCGGGTTCTCTCCGCACGGTGGAAATTGGGCAGCCTGGCTGGGAGGGGGTGGAGGGAATGTTGCCGAACTCTCTCGTCTGTATCAGCCCGTCACCATCAGCAGTGCAACACCTTATTTGGCTTTCTGGCATTGGATCGACTCGATTGACCCGTGTGGCTTCGATCAGGCAGGGGTGAAGATCAACAACCAGGTTGTCAAGAGTTATAATCTTTGTCAAGACAACAACACCGGACAATGGCAAAAACAGGTGGTCAATTTAACCGCTTATGCCGGACAGTCTGTGCAGTTGGAATTTTTTGTTCAAACTACAGCCACCACCGATAGCTGGTGGTTTCTGGACGATATCACCCTGCAAACCGCGCCATATTGACTCAGAGGAACGGGTGGCTGAAATATGCACATCAGGTGTAAATACTACCTGCCATAGCCTCTATATATGATGGCAAACCGTCCACGAGGATTGCCCGAATGCACGAATAGCGCTGTCATTCGTTTATTCGAGGTCATTTCGTGGACGGTATTCTTAACAAATTAGCGGCACAACTTCTGGTGGTAGGTAGTTACCATTGGTTGGGCTTCAGGCGCAATAGCTTTTGTCTTTAGGATAGCAATATTTTGAATGGTTAATTTTTCTTGACCTTCATACCGAATCGCGATACAATAACAACATCTCTGGAGAAAACCTTTAGAGGGTTTTCTCGCCCTCGTAGCTCAGTGGATTAGAGCACTTGCTTGCGGAGCAAGGGGTCGCGTGTTCGAATCGCGCCGGGGGCGCTATGGTGGGGAGCGGGTGATCGCCGCTCCTTTTTTCATACTCGTTGCGGTTGTGCTGCACGATGGGCGCGCAGGTGCATTACGATGTGATGATTATCGGCGGCGGGCCGGCCGGGCTTTCCACCGCTTTGCATCTGCTCTGCTACTCTCCGCAATGGAGCAAACGCCTGTTAGTGCTGGAAAAGGGCCTCTACCCGCGCTTCAAATTATGCGGCGGTGCAGTGACCCGCCTGGGTTTTCGAATTTTACAGGGTTTAGGCTTCCCCTATCCTTTGCCATTACCCCAATTTAATGTAAAAGAAGTGCGCCTTAGATACCGGCGTCAGGTGGTTACCTTACATGGAGAGCCCCAACTGGTAATCTTCAACCGCACAGAGCTGGATGCCTATCTTGCTCAACAAGCCAAAGCCAGAGGGGTTCAGATTCAGGAGGGCAAGGAGGTGAAAGCCATCACCTTTCTGCCCGATGGGGTGAGCCTGAGCACCGCCGAGACGGAATACTTTGCCCAAGTGGTGGTGGGCGCGGACGGTGCCGGCGGTATCACACACCGCTGGGTGCGCCGTCGAACCGCCAAGGCGCGTCTTGCCCGCACGTTGGAGGTTGTGCTACCCGCTTCGCTCTCAGCAGAGCTCTTTCAGAGCGCAGCAACGCTGTTTGACTTCAGTTTGCTCAAAGAGGGATTGCAGGGTTATGTTTGGGATTTTCCCTTTTTTCAAAACGGTGAAGCGGCCTTCAATCGTGGCTTGTACGATGCCCGTCTGGATCGAAACAAGCCGCGCCCGCCCTTACCGATTTTTCTGCAAGCTGCGTTTTCTGCTGCCTCTCCTGCAATGCAATCTGCATGGCGCAGTCACCCTATCCATTGGTTTAGCCCGCGCAATCGCTTTGCTTACCCGCGTTTGTTGCTGGTGGGCGAGGTTGCCGGGGTCGATCCCCTGTTTGGCGAAGGCATTGCCCCTTCGCTAGCTTATGGACAACTGGCGGCGCAGGCGATTCGCGACGCCTTTGAACGCCAGGACTTCTCCTTCTCCACCTATCGCTGGCGGTTGAAAAACTCCTACTTGGGCCGCTATCTGATGAGCCGCTGGTTCACCGCAGAAGTCTGCTATCGGCTGGCAGGGCAGGGCTGGTTTCCTCCGCTGGTCTGGGCTTTGGGTGGATTGCTTGCCCGTCTCTTTCCCCCTCCGCCTCCCCTCCTTGCGCCTCAAAGTTAGAGTCTCACTAAAAATTCACCCGCTCTAATCGCTTATAAACAGAATGTATGTTCTGTTATGATCAGGGCAATTCAGTAAAAGAAGGGAAAAATGCCTGCATCTTTCAAGGCTCCTTGTCGTTCCTGTCACTTACCCTACCTGAATGGAAAAGACGGCCTTTGTCTTGCCTGCCTGCGAGGCAGCAGTCCGGTCGGATTACGCTGTGCCTGTGGAGAGATTGCTGTGACCGTCCTGCTCGATCGGGTCGGCTTAAACGGAGAATACGCGGTAGAAATTCCGCTTTGTAAGCGCTGTCTGGCGCTGGAGTTGGAGAGCTGGGAGAGACAACCAGGGTGTTTACCCGCTGTAAAGACGCAAAGGCAGGGCTAAGAAAATCGCTTCTCGCGTCTTTGCGGCGCGAGGTTTGCCGGTTGGCTTCCAGCTCTGGGGAAGGGAGATACTCTACCGGTTCACCCAATCTTCGGTTAACAGGGCGGCCTGCTCCAGGACGGTTTGAGTGGCTTTTTCCTGCTTGTCGGGGGGATAGCCGTATTTGCGCAGGATGCGTTTGACGATGACGCGCAGTTGGGCACGAACGGTCTCGCGCAGAGTCCAGTCCATGCTGACGTTGCTGCGCACGGCCTGTACCAGTTCGCGGGCAATAGTGCGCAGCGTCTCGTCGCCCAGCACGGCAACGGCGCTGTCATTGGTCTCCAGGGCATCGTAGAAGGCCAGTTCTTCTTCCGAAAGGTTGAGTTTCTCGCCGCGGGCCTGGGCAGCGCGCATGTCCTGGGCAAGGGCAATGAGTTCCTCGATGACCTGGGCGGCTTCGATGGCGCGGTTCTGGTAACGGCGCAGGGTTTGTTCGAGCAGTTCCGAAAAGGCACGCCCCTGCACCAGGTTCTTGCGGCGCAGACGATTGATCTCGCCTTTCAGCAGGCGCTGTAACGCCTCGATTGCCAGATTTTTGTGCGGCAAGCCGCGCATTTCAGCCAGGAATTCTTCCGAGAGGATGGAGAGGTCGGGACGGGAGAGACCGGCGGCGGTGAAAATATCCATCACGCCCTGTGGAGTGATGGCTTGGGCTAGGATTTGGCGCACGGCATGGTCGAGGTCTTCGGGCGGTCTGCCTTCGGACGGCGTACGTTTAGTGAGGGCTGCCTGCACGCTCTGGAAGAAGGCAACCTCGTCGCGGATGCGCAGCGCCGCCGGATGTGGCACGGCCAGGGCAAAAGCGCGCGAAAGGTCACGCGCCACCTGCACCAGCCGCTGCTGACCGTTCTCCTGCGCTAGGATGTGTTCTAGGGCGGCGGGGAGCAGGGTCAGGCGGTCGCTTGGCTGTCCGGTCAGCCAGAGAGTGTAGTCGAAACCATAAAACAGGTCGCGGCAGATTTCATATTTTTCCTGCATCAGGCGCACGGCTTCGTCCTGCGGTAGGGCGGTCTGACCACGCCCACCGCTTTCGGTGTAAACGGCGAGAGCGGTTTTGAGTTCGTGCGCCAGGCCGAGATAATCCACCACCAGGCCGCCGGGCTTATCGCGAAAGACGCGGTTGACGCGGGCGATGGCCTGCATCAGCCCGTGTCCGCGCATGGGTTTATCCAGATAAAGCGTGTGCAGGCTGGGAGCGTCGAAGCCGGTCAGCCACATATCGCGGACGATGACCAGTTTGAAAGGATCGTTCGGGTCGCGGAAGCGGTTGGCAAGCGCCTCGCGGCGGCGCTTGTCGCGGATGTGCGGCTGCCAGTCGAGGGGATCGGCGGCGGAACCGGTCATTACAATTTTGATCTGACCGCCCTTGTCGTCTGCATCTTCCCATTGCGGGCGCAGGCGCACAATCTCGCGGTAGAGTTCTACAGCGATGCGGCGGCTCATGCAGACAATCATCCCCTTGCCTTCCAGCGCCTCCAGGCGCTGCTCGAAGTGTGTCACGATGTCCTGGGCGAGCAGTTCCAGCCGTCGCGGCGCGCCGACGATGGCTTCCAGTTGCGCCCATTTGGTCTTGAGTTTTTCCTTGCGCTCGATTTCCTCGCCCTCGGTGACTTCCTCGAATTCCTGGTCAATTTTGGGTTTGAGTTCTTCGGGCAGGGCAAGTTGCGCCAGGCGGCTTTGGTAGTAAATCGGCACGGTGGCGCCGTCTTCCACGGCACGCTGGATGTCGTAGATGCTGATGTAGTCGCCGAAGACGGCGCGGGTGTTCTTGTCGGCCAGTTCGATGGGGGTGCCGGTGAAGGCGATGAAGGAGGCGTTGGGCAGGGCGTCGCGCATGTGACGGGCGAAGCCGTCAATGAAATCGTACTGGCTGCGATGGGCTTCATCGGCAATGACCACGATGTTGCGCCGGTCAGAAAGCAATGGTAGCGACGAAAGATTTTTCGTCACCGCTCCCTTTTCTTCGGGAAAGAATTTCTGGATGGTGGTAAAGATTACGCCCCCAGCCTGAATGTTGAGCAACTGGCGCAGTTCGGCGCGGCTTTGCGCCTGTACCGGCGGTTGACGCAGCAAGTCCTGACAGCGAGCAAAGGTGCCGAACAACTGGTCGTCCAGGTCGTTGCGGTCGGTCAGGACGACGATGGTAGGGTTTTGCATGGCGGCTTCGCGGATGATGCGTCCGGCGTAGAAGACCATCGTCAGGCTTTTGCCGCTGCCCTGGGTATGCCAGATGACGCCGATGCGCCGGTCGCCGCGCTGACCGCCGGGCTGGCGGCGCGCCAGGTAGCCGCGGGATTCTTCACGGACGGCCTGCTCCAGTGCGGCGGCGCGCAGCGTCTCCTCCACCGCCACCCGCACGGCGTGGAATTGATGGTATCCGGCGATTTTCTTGGTCAGGCGGGAGTGGTCTTCCTCGAAGACGATGAAGTGGCGCAGCAGGTCGAGAAAACGCCCTGGCTCAAAGACGCCCTCCAGCAAGATCTGCAATTCCAACATGTGCGGTCCCTCACCCCCGGCCCCTCTCCCAGGGGGAGAGGGGAGTCCCTCACCTCCAGTCACTTTCCCAGATGGCGGGGGGAGAGGTGGGTAGAAATCTTCGCCAGTGATGGTACGCCAGGGCTTAAACCATTCCCGCCCGGCGTCCAGCACACCCAGGCGCGCTTCCAGCCCATCGGAGATGACCAGCATTTCGTTGAAAGAGAAGAGGCTGGGCAGTTCGGCGCGGTAGGTCTGGAGTTGTTGGTAGGCTTTCCAGATGTCGGCCTGCTCATCGGCAGGGTTTTTGAGTTCGATGACGACGAGCGGTAAGCCGTTGACGAATAGGACCAGGTCGGTGCGGCGTGAGTGATGGTTTTCCACCACGGCGAACTGATTGACCGCCAGCCAATTATTGTTGAGCGGATGCTCAAAATCAATTACCTGCACCTGAGCGCCGCGGATGCTCCCATCAGCAGCGCGGTATTCGACCGTCACGCCGTCGGTGAGCATGCGATGGAAAGCGCGGTTGCGGGCGGGCAGGTTGGCGCCGGGGGGCTGGGTGAGGCGGCGGAAGGCGTCTTCCAGCGCTTCGACGGGCAGATAGGGGTTGAGGGCTGCCAGCGCGTCGCGCAGGCGGTGCTCCAGCACCACCTGGCTGAAGTCGCGGCGCTCGGCGGCGGGGCCATCCGGGGCGATTTCGTCACCGTGTTTGACCGCCCAGCCGAGCGCTTCCAACCAGGCCAGGGCGGCGGTTTCAACATCGGATTCGGCGAGGAGGGTCATAAAAACCTCATCAAAAAAATCAGCTTAAAAATGGCAGCTAAGGGCAAACTGTCCACGAATATAACCACGAATGCACGAATAAACGAATAAACGAATGGTTAACCCGAACCAATGATCATTTCCTGATCACGTTGTCTCTCCCAAGTCGTTGAACAGTTTTCATATCCTTGCCAGGAAAAACACGGCGATATTCAAGTTTTCGCCTTCCAAAATTGAATAACAACCCCACAGGCGCACCGGTGGCTTTCAAATAGTTGATTACCTGTGCCAGTTCGTCATTGGTAAGTTGATGGCTGAATGCTTTGATTTCCACTACAACTTTCTGGTTTGGGAATAAGTCCAGGTAAAAGGTCGCTACCCGCTCGCCTTCGTACTCCACGAATACCTCGTACTGACGGTTTGGTTCGATTCCTGCTTGAATGAGTTTAAGTTCGAGCGCTTTTTCGTAAACTTCTTCTTTGAATCCATATCCAAGCTCATTATGGACCTGCATTGCCAATCCAATGATTTTATAGGTCAGGTTATTTTCTGTGGCATCTACTACAAGCGGCATAGGGTCACCTTCTATAAATATTCTAATGCAAACTGTACATGAATACGCCCGAGAACGCGCCCCATTCGCGTATTCGTGCCCCTATTCGTGGACGGTCACCCTCACCACCCCGCGCAGCAAACGGTCGAATGAGAAACCGTCCACGAATGCACGAATTCATCAACGCGCCCCATTCGCGTATTCGTGCCCCTATTCGTGGACGGTCACCCTCACCACCCCGCGCAGCAAACGGTCGAATGAGAAACCGTCCACGAATGTAACCACGAATGCACGAATTCA
>Ga0209750_1000578_pt1 | contig 17035 bp, 14 predicted proteins | sample YNPBryulayer2012_FD_185813 | JGI IMG/M metagenome (GOLD analysis project Ga0209750, IMG submission 185813) | Anoxygenic and chlorotrophic microbial mat microbial communities from Yellowstone National Park, USA - YNP Bryant MS upper layer 2012... ...
GTAGCGGAGGCGTATTTTGTGCAAATACTTGCGACGTTCATCTACGGTCATTGGATCTGTTTCTGCCATCGTTCCCTCGGTAACATTTTCTTTTGAGTGAACGATGATACTTCGGTAACATTTTATTGAGACCCTTGCCTTATCCCGAATTCACGTATATAATGATATTAAGCTCATCATGTCGGTCAGGGGTTCGTTTGCTCAGGATAGGTGGTCGGTGCATTCTCCCGATTCTCCCTCTTCCAACCATCATCAACGCCTGCGTCGCCTGAAGGGGTGGGGACTGGGTACAGCCCTGGTTGGAGCAAGCTTTCTGCCCTGTCCCGAGTGTGGCCTGCCGGTAGCCATTCACACTTGGCCATTTTTGCTCCTTTTGGCAGCCCGCTGGTTGATAAAAAGACAAAAAGAGCGCCTGGGTGACCTGCCAGGGGATGAACGCCAATTGACCCTTCCTGAGGAGGTGAAAAGAGCCGATTAGAACCAGAAAAACAAGTCTATGAACCTTTTCCCCTGATAAGGTTTCTTTCGTTGCCAAAAGGGGGGATGCATTCGTCTTGTGGTCAGGTATAAGGAGGCTGATCCGGTCAAACACCCTTTACAACAACTCAATCCAAAACAGGAAATACGACTTCAAGAACTTTTTGAGAAAAATACTATGAAACGCTCGCTATTTGTTTTCTCTATGATTTTGATCTTTTCTATGCTGGCTGTTTCTCTCCTATCACCGCTAGGGGGACAGGTTCAAGCCCAAGGGGATGAACCTCCTCGCCCAACGCGGGAACGGGTGAAACTGGACAAAGTTGATCTCTCGGAGGTGGAAGCCCATTATGGTCGTCTGGCAGACCGCAAGGGCAAAATCGGAGTGGTTGTTGAATTTGAAACGGAACCTGCGGCGCTTGTCTATGCGCGCAGCCAGGGGCGCTTACAGAGCGAGATGACCAGTCTGACCCAAAATCAACTTGCTCAAATCGAAGAAGAGCAAGAAACTTTTCAGCGCGCCCTTCGTCAAAAAGGCATTCAAGCCCAGGAGCTTTTCCGCACCCAGAAAGTTTTCAACGGCATCTGGTTACGTCTGGAAGCCAAAGACGTCCCCAAATTACGCACCTTACCAGGCGTAAAAGCCATTCACCCGATCATCCCGAAAACCATCGAACATACCACCAGTGTCCCGTTAATCCGTGCGCCGCAGGTTTGGGGAGGTTTAACCAATTATCAGGGTGATAATATCAAAATCGGCATCATCGACACGGGCATCGACTACATCCATACCAACTTCGGTGGGCCGGGCACGGGTTACGGCAGTCAAGATTTTACCCGCATCACCGAATCCGGCAACCTGTTCCCGACGACAAAAGTTGTCGGTGGTTACGACTTTGTGGGTGATGATTACGACGCCAATAGCAATCCCATCCCGCAACCCGACCCGGATCCGATGGACTGCAACGGCCACGGCAGCCATGTCGCCGGAACGGCGGCGGGCTTTGGCGTGCTGACCGATGGCAGCACCTATCAGGAAAGCGGTGCAGATACCTACGCCAACCTCAAGAACCTGACCCAGGCGCAATACATTGCCAAGTTTCGCATCGCTCCCGGCGTGGCGCCCAAAGCAAAACTGTATGCTCTACGCGTCTTTGGTTGTTCCGGCTCAACAGATGTAACCGAGCAAGCCATCGAATGGGCGATGGATCCCAATGGGGATGGCAATTTGAGCGATCATCTGGATGTGATTAATCTGTCACTGGGTTCCAGCTTTGGGTCAGAATACGATACGACTGCGATCGCAGCCAACAACGCTGCCTTGGCGGGAATGATCGTTGTTGCCTCGGCTGGCAATAGTGGCGATGTCTTTTACATCCATGGTTCTCCCGCAGTTGCTCGCTATGCCATCAGCGTGGCGGCAAGTCTGGATCAAGGCGCCGTGGTAAGCGCCTTTGAAGTCACTGACTCTTTATCGCCACTATATGGGCAACACCCAGCCGTTGAAGCCAGCTTTGGTCCTCAGACATTCGATGTCACTGCGCCGCTGACAACTACCGTACCTGCCAACGGTTGTAATGCTATTACCAACAATATAAGTGGAAAAATTGCTCTAATCGATCGGGGCGCTTGCCCCTTTGTGACCAAGGTGAAAAACGCCCAAACTGCCGGGGCAGTGGGCGTCCTGATAGCCAATAATGTGGCCGGCTTCCCCTTCGCCATGGCTGGCACCGATGCAACGATTACCATTCCATCGATGATGACCACGCTGGCGGTTGGAAATGACCTGAAAGCAAATCTCCCTTTGACGGTGCGATTGACCTCGGCTTACCGCGATCAGTTCACCACCATTGACAACTCCTTGAGAGACACCATTGCCTCTTTTAGCTCACGCGGACCAGGGCGATTTGGTACCTCCCTTAAGCCTGATTTGACTGCTCCCGGTGAAACGATCTACTCTACCGACGCTTTGAGTGGGAATAAAGGGGTCAGTTACAATGGCACCTCGATGGCCGCGCCGCATGTGACTGGCGCGATGGCCCTGCTCAGACAGAAATATCCTACCTGGAGCGTAGCCGACTTGAAAGCGCTGGTGATGAACACCGCCAGCAACGATCTGTATGTTGGCTTGAATCAGACGGGTAACCCACATACACCGACCCGGGTTGGAGCAGGGCGCTTGGATGTTGAAAAGGCAGCTCAGTCCCCCGTGATTGCTTATGCCAGCGACGACCCAGGCGTGGTCAGCCTGTCCTTTGGCGAAGTGCCGGTGGTAGAGACTGGCAGTGCGGTTGATCAAACAATGACCAAGAGCATCACCCTGAAAAACACCTCCGGGTCTCCGGTTTCCTACAACGTTAGCTTTGTCTCGCGGTATCAGACAAATCCGGGCTTAACCTTCGCCTTGTTAGATGCCTCCAACAACCCTCTCTCGAATCCGGTCGCCATTTCGGCAAGTGGCACCCAGACGATCAAGGTTCAGGTGAGTATCAATAGCGTTGCTTTGACACGTGCTCTGGATCCAAACATCACAACCGGTACGCGACAGCGCTTTAGCGAAGGCGGTGGTTTTGTTCAAATGGTGTCCACAGGTAGCGATCCCACCTTGCGGGTTCCGGTGCATATTGCGCCGCGCCCGGCAAGTGATATGACCTTGGAAGAAGGTGCCCTTATGCTCAATACAGCCATCACCGGGACAATAAGCCTTACTCCGAGTGGCATTCCTGTGGAAACCACCGATGATGATTCCCTCGCCTATCTTTTGGAATGGGTGGGTGAGAGCCCAGATGACAACTGGAGTAGTGGTCCAACCGATGCTGCCGATTTGCGGTATGCGGGGGTAACAACCGATTATCCCTATTGGGATTTTGCCGATGCGATTGTTTACTTTGGAGTAGCCACCCAAGGCAAGTGGGATACACCTAACAGCGTCGAGTTCGATATCTGGATTGACACCGATGGAGATGAAGTCAATGATTACGTCGTGTTTAACGTCAATCAAGGCTTCTTCACCGGCACAACCGATGATGTTCAGCTTTCGGTCTTTTGCCCCACTGCTGGCTTTGTTGTAGACTATGATAATTGCGATGCATGGTACTACCTCAACGGGTTAAGTGGTAGTACAAACAGCAATCTCTTCCACAATAATGTCATGACTCTGGCTGTGCCGCCGGAGGGAATCGGACTTTCCGAAGGAGGTGATACCGACTTCACATTCTATATTATCACCTGGAGTCGTGACGACAGCTCCTGGGTCGATATCAGCGATGTTTATTCCTATGATGTCGCTAATCCCGGGTTATACATGGTGGACGAAACAATAACGGAAACGCCGGTCTGGCTCGATAATCCAACGGTTTCACCCACGTTCGATGTATATTTTGATAAAAGAGCAATTTCCCAAATTGGCTCAAAGGGTTTGCTGGTCTTCCATACTCACAATGATAACAATACCGTCGAAGCACTCCCGTGGGGCGTGATTTACCTGCCGTTGGTTTTTAGATAAGCCGCTGCTGGTAACGATCAAAAAGGAGTTGCCAACTTTGGTAACTCCTTTTACTTTAAGGCACTATCAACATTCTTAAAACAAACATTCCGAAGGATCGATGTTATCCCCAAACTCGCGCCCTTCTAACCTTCGGGATGCTTTAAGAGCCCATCCCAACCCTGTTACCCAGCCGTTAACCCGCGCAACACCCGCTCCAGCACCTTAACGGCGCGGCGATATTCGCTTAGCGAAAGGTGCTCATCCGGGGTATGGTCGAGATTTGAGTCGCCGGGGCCATAAGCCACTGCCGGACATTGCCAGACGGGGGCGACGATGTTGAGGTCGGCTGTGCCAGTCTTCAGCGCAAAGGAGGGTGACAGTGTTTCCCCTTCTTCGCCGGCAACGGCGCGGATGCCCTGTAGGAACGCTCGCACCAGGGCAGTGTTCTTCTCTGCCCGATAGGCAGGGATCGGATAGCCAACTGGCTGTAAGGTACAGTTCACCCCTTCCAGACATGCAAACAGGTTTTGCACCTGCTGATACCAATCCGCAGGAGAAACTTCAAGAGGTAACCGTACACCCACGCGCAGGGTGGCCGTCTCGGTAAAGCCATCTTCGCCCGAAGAAAAGCCACGCAGGCGCGGCGTAATCTGATCGAACTGGCGCTCTTTCTCCTGATTGTAGGCTTGCGTCCATTGCAACAAGCTGTCCCAGAAGATGAAAGCAGCTTCGCACACCGAGGGTTGCTGAGAGGCCGTGTGACTCAAAGGAGCGCGAAAGGTGGCTTCGAACCAGGCCGTACCTTTGTATCCTAGGGTTACCCGGCTCCACTGGCTGGGTTCACCGATGATGGCAAAGCGAGGTCGGTAGCGCTTGACCACATAACGAGCCCCGTCCGAGTCGGCTTCTTCACCCACCGCCCCGATGACCACGATCTGCCAGCCGGGCACCGCACCTACTGCTGCGGTAGCATCGACAAAGGCCGCTAAGGGACCTTTGGCATCCACCGTCCCACGACCGTAAAAGCGATCTTCCTCCACCCGCAGAGGGATTTCCCCGCGCACGGTATCGATATGACCCAACAATACGATGGTTTGTTCACCCGTGCCCATCACCCCCACAGCATTGCCAGCCGCATCGCAAAAGGATTGGGTGAAGCCTAGGTTTTGCATCCGTTGCACCAGCCAGGCAACAGCCTCGCCCTCTTGCCCGGAGGGGCTATACTGTGCGACCAGTCCCAACAGGGTGGGAGGCACACCACTTAGCGTGGATAGGGAAGAGGTTTCAGGTAAAGGTTCCATCATAACAAGTTTCCTGTAAGTAGTTTTTCCCCTCACCCCCAACCCCTCTCCCACATGGGGAGAGGGGAGCAGACCCTCACCCCCAACCCCTCTCCCACGGGGAGAGGGGAGTTGGACTCCCTTCTCCCTTAGGGAGAAGGGCCGGGGATGAGGGATGAGAACAAAAGCGCTTGAGTGCTTTGGTGGGCGAGGGGGCACCCTCACCCCCGCCCCCTCTCCCACAAGGGGAGAGGGGAGTTTGGGGTGGGGATAAGGGATAGAAGCAACGACGCTTCGATACATTCGCAGATGAGCCTGTTGTCCATTTCAATCCGCCGGTGAGGCTTCCTCCGCCAGCGGCTCTTGCGCAAGGACGAATTCGAGAGCCTGTGCCACCCGTTCCAATTGTTCCTGTTCGATCACCAGGGGTGGCAGCAAGCGGATGACGTTCATGCCGGCGTTCAACACCAACACCCCTTGCTCGCTCATGGCTTGAATGTAGGGGGCCACCTTTTGCTTCAATTCAATGCCAATGATCAACCCCAAACCCCGCACTTCGCGAATCAGGGGCGAATCGATCTGGCGCAAGCGGTCTTGCATCCAGGCTCCCAGGCGGGCAGCGCGGCCTGGCAAATCCTCTTTCTCGATCACCTCCAGAGCCGCCAGGGAAGCCGCGCAAGCCAGAGGATTGCCGCCAAAGGTCGAGCCGTGCCAACCGACTTCCAATGGCCCGACTCGCTTTCCGATCAGGGTAGCCCCCATCGGCAAGCCACCAGCCATCGACTTCGCCACGCACGCCAGATCGGGGTCTAAGTCATAATGCTGATAGGCAAACAGCTTGCCTGTCCTGCCCCAACCGGTCTGCACTTCATCGATAATCAACAGGGCGCCACGCTGACGGCATACTTCCTGAGCACCCTGCAGGAACGCCGCACTGCCCGGATACACGCCGCCTTCACCCTGCACCACCTCCAGAATCACCGCGGCAGTTTGATCGTCCACCGCCTGGCTCAGTTTTTCGAGGTTATTGTAAGGCACATGGCTGAAACCGGGCACCAACGGCTCAAAGACTTCTTTGTATTTTTTATTGAAAGTCGCCGAGAGGGCACCCATGGTGCGCCCATGAAACGCGCGCATGGCAGCGACAATCTTGGGCCGTCGGGTGGTGGCGCGGGCAAATTTCAGCGCCGCTTCCACCGCTTCGGTGCCCGAGTTGCACAAAAAGACGCGGCTCATGCGGGTGAGGGTGCATAAGCGCTCGACCAGCTTTGCCCGTTGATCGTTGTAAAACATCTCCGGGCAGATGGTCAAGCGTTGCGCCTGGGTGGCAATGGCAGCGGCGATTGCCGGATGGGCATGACCCAAATTCGCTACCCCCTGACCACCGACACAATCAATATATTCCCGGCCTTGATCGTCGTAGAGCCAAGCGCCTTTGCCAGCCACAATGGTCAGATTGCGCTTGGCGTAAACGCCACTAGTATATTTTGACTCGATATATTGAACATCCATCACACTACCTCTAAGCCAGAATAGCCGTCCCTTCCCCCTGTAAGGCACGGCGAATGGGCGCCTCTACCCGTCCATCAGCGATCAGCACTCGTTGAACTCCGCCCTGGAGAGCCTCTTGTGCGCCCAGGACTTTCTTCTTCATTCGCCCCTGGGCCGCTTCGATGGCTTGATCGATTTGGGAAAGCCTGAGTTCGGGAATCAGGGTGTTGACATCTGGGAAATGGCGCAACAACCCCGGCGCCGCCGTGAGCAGGATTAAGGTGGCTGCCCCTAACGCAGCAGCAATCATGGCTGCGGCGCGGTCGGCATCCACATTGAGTGCCTCTCCCTGATGGCTCAATGCCAGCGGTGCAACTACTGGCGTATAACCCGCCGCAAGCAGGGCGCGCAGTAAGTCGCCGTTCACCTTTTCGATCTTGCCGCTATAGTCATCGCGAAGGATGCGCCGACGACCGTTTTCCACACTAATCACGCTTTCCTTGCGCTCAGCCACCAGCAGCCGTCCATCCACGCCGCTCAACCCCACTGCATTTACCCCCAAGGCTTGCAATTGTTCGACCAGAAAGGTATTGACTTTGCCGTTAACCGCCATAGCAAAGATTTCCAACGTGCGCCGGTCGGTATAGCGCGAGGTATGCCCGGAAGGGGAGGTGATGAAGCGCGGCGGGTAGCCCAGGGCTTCTCCGAGAGCGGTTGCCTCAGCAGATCCGCCATGCACCAGCACCAGCTTCCGTCCTTCGCTGAGCAAAGCAACCACATCCTGGCAAATGGCGTTAAAATCCACCCCTTCTGTACCGCCAAGTTTGATGACCATTAAACCATTGCCGTTTTCATCCATACTGCTATCCTAACGATATAACTCACTACGGAGAACACCGAGTTTGTAAGAAAAAACTCTCCGTGCTCTCTGTGTGCACTCTGTGGTAAAAAACTCTTTGGTAAAAAACTTTATGCCGATATTCATGTGTTTACTGCCTCTCAGGTTCAAAGCACTTGTCGGAGTGGAGAGCTCTCAAACCGGATGTAAGCCCGGGAACTCCAGTCCCAGCGTCTCCTCCAGCCCGAACATCAGATTCATGCACTGCACGGCCGAACCGGCTGCGCCTTTCATTAGGTTATCGATGGCGCAAATCGAAACCACTTGGCCGGTGCTTTCATCCAGCTCAAAGCCTATGTCGGCATAATTTGAGCCGGCTAAAATCTTTGGCTCAGGAACGCGATAGATGCCGCGCTGTTCCTTAACCAGGCGGATAAAAGGATTTTCGTTGGCAAAGGCGCGATAAGCCCGCCACAGGTCTTTGTTTGCCACGCCGCTTTTGGTCTGCACATGGGCTGTCGCCAGTGCACCCCGCACCAGCTCCACCGAGGTCATAGTGAGTTTCACATTGGTCAGGCCGCATTCTTGAATCACTTCAGCGGTATGCCGATGACCAAAAGGCGCAAAGGTGCGCACCACATGACTGCGCTCCGGGTGATGGGAACCAGGGTTACCCTCGGCGCCGCCTTCCGACGAGCCAACTTTGATCTCGACGATGACCGGCGCATCCGCCTCAATCAAGCCAGCTTTGACCAGCGGAGCAAGCGCCAAGTTGGCGGCCGTTGCGTTACAGCCCACCCCGCTGACATAGCGCGCCGTGCGCAGTTCGGCGCGGTGGAATTCGGGTAAGCCATAGACAAAGCGTTCCAGCCAGGCAGGTGCAGCATGTGGATGCCCGTACCATCGTTGATAGGCTTCGGCGTTGCGCAAACGGAAATCAGCCGAAAGGTCAATGAGACGTTCCGCCAGGGCAGCATAGCGGTCAATCTCGCCCTGAGCCTGTCCATGCGGCAGAGCCAAGAAAAGCACATCGCAGGGTTGCAGGGTTTGCGGGTCACAAAACTGCAATTGGGTACGCTTGCGCAGGTTGGGATGGGTTTGATAAACATATTCCCCAAGGCGACTGCGCGAGGTCACCTGGGCAACCTCCACCTGGGGATGATCGAGCAACAGGCGCAACAACTCACCGCCCGTGTAGCCAGAACCGCCGACAATCGAAGCTCGAATCATCGTTGCCTGCCTTGGGAAAGAGGTTGGACTGCGATGTTCATCTCAGCACCTTCTCCCCTCGCGCCACAGCCAGCAGGTATTCCACAATATAGCCTGGGATATCCACACCGGTCAGCGGATAAGTGGTATGAAATTCCATGGTGTGGTTGACCTCGTTCACCAGAAAACCCCGCTCGGGGTCTTCGAACAGGTCAATCGCCAGGACACCGCCTCCCACAGCCTGGGCAGCGCGGATACAAATTTCGTGCAGTTCTGGCGTAACCGGACACACTTCGCCTTTCCCGCCCCGAGCAGTGTTGGTGATCCAGTGCGGCGACTTGCGATAGATGGCCGTGATGGTTTGGTCACCAACCACAAAGGCGCGGATATCGCGACCTGGCTTCTGGACGTATTCCTGGATGTAAAAGACATTGTGCAAAGGCCCGCCCAGGGTCTCGCGGTGCTCAATAATTGCCTCGGCAGCATCTCGGTCGTTGATCTTGGTTACCATACGCCCCCAGGAGCCAATCACGGGTTTCAACACCACTGGATACCCCATCTGCTCAATGGCTTGCAAGGCTGACTCGCCCGATAGGGCAGTGGTGAAGCGCGGTTGGGGCACAGCGGCTTTTGCCAGCGCCAGGCTGGTGAGCAACTTATCGCCGCAGGTAGCCGCCACTTCGGCCGTGTTGACCGTTGGCACGCCCATGGCGTTCAACATGCGCAGGGCATACAGACCGCTGGTGAAACTGATGCTGCGCTCCAGCACGGCGTCATACTTTTGCCAATCGGCGGCTTTTTCTACATCGAAGATTGCCAGCCGATCATCCACGTGATCGTAAGCAACGCCGCGTTTCTCTAGCGCCTGGAAAATATACTTCTCCTCTACTCGCACCCGCGAGCAGAGCACAGCCACATGCAGGGAGGAACTCATGGTCGCAGATTTACCTTATAGAGAGATAGGGATTGGAGCGATTTACTCGCCCCAATCCTCTGCTTCCATGGGTGCGAGCGCTAAAGCGGGAGGATCGAGAGAAACTACTTCCAAATCCACGCCGCAATCGGGGCAAACGACGATTTCGCTCAGCATGGTGTCGTTTGCGAGGGAAACGCTCGCTTCACATTCTGGACAAGTCGATGTCATGATGCACCTCCAAAAAGATTTTGAGATAAAAAGAACCCTCCTTGAGGAAGGAGGGTTCTTTTTGTTAACCGCTGCGTCTGGTTACCGTGCAGTCGCCAACGCAAAGCCGCCCATCCTTCCTCGGGAAGGTGAGAACGGACGACGAGCTGCAGGCTTAGCGAACGGTAACATCATATGAATAATATAATCCTCTCCCGAATGTTTTGCAAAACAAAAAATACCGAAATTTATGGCGGTCTTTTTGTACAGAATGACGAACCCACTCTGTTGCCTAGCTGAATCCACTGCCGCTTTTAAGTTCGGTTGAGCTTCCAGATGATGTTCAACCCATCCAGGGTCAGCCATGGGGCAATGATCTGCAAGACGCTGGTCTCCGCAGCGATCACCTCGGCTAACCCACCGGTGGCAATTACTTTCATCTTCTCTCCCAATTCGGCACGGAAACGCGCTACCATCCCTTCCACCAACGCCACATAACCGAAGATCAGGCCCGATTGCATGGCATGAACGGTATTTTTGCCGATCACATTGGGCGGGCGCTGCAGGTCAACGCGGGGCAGTTTTGCCGTGCGAAGAAAAAGGGCTTCGGCGGCAATGCCTATTCCGGGGGCAATGGCGCCGCCCAAATAGTCGCCTTCTGCAGAAATAGCATCAAAGGTGGTCGCTGTGCCGAAATCAACCACGCAAGCCGGGCCGCCATAGAGCTTTTGCACGGCGGCCGCATCCACGATGCGATCGGCACCGACTGCGCGCGGGTCTTCGTATCGGATGCGTACTCCTGTTTTAACCCCCGCATCCACGACCAGCGGTTCCTGGTGAAGATAGCGACGACAAGCCTCGACAATTCGCCCGGTCACGGGGGGCACCACCGAAGCCAGACAAACGCCCGAGATGGCTTCAAGCGCCACGCCGCCATGCTGTAAAAAAGAGACAAATTGCAACCCGTATTCATCCGGCATCCGTTCGTGGTCGGTAGCTAAGCGCCAACGCGGACCCAGACGATCCTCCTGATAAACGCCAAAGGTGATATTGGTATTGCCGATGTCAATGGCTAATAGCATGTTACCTCCGTTAGATGATCCTGTAAGGACAACCCGCCACCTGGCCCAACAACTGGCTTGCTCTTTCTAATCTCCGCATGGCTGAGCGTCAAAGCTCACCGCCGACGACCAGATTGTCGATCAAGCGGGTCTGGCCAATGAAAACCGCCAGCGAAAGCAGGGCTGCGCCACTCACCTCACCCTGCCATTCCTGTAAGTCATCCAGTCTGGCACAAGAGACATATTGCGGTCGCGCCAGCGGCTCAGCTTTCAGGATGGCTTCCATCACCTGGCGAAGGTGATCAGCGTTTCGTTGCCCAGCTTGATAAGCCGCTTGAGCAGCGGTCAGGGCACGATAGAGAACGGTAGCAGCCTTTCGCTCCTCAGGGTTGAGATAAACGTTGCGACTGGACATGGCAAGTCCATCCGCCTCGCGCACCGTTGGACAGACCACCACCTGTATGGGAAAATTGAGATCAGCAACCAGGCGACGAATGACCAGGGCCTGCTGGGCGTCTTTTTGACCGAAATAGGCTCGCTGCGGCTGTACGGCATTAAACAGTTTGGCAACCACAGTGGCAACTCCCCGAAAATGGCCTGGGCGCATGGCGCCTTCGAGTGGTGCAGCGATTTGCTCAACCGTTACCCAGGTTTGATAGCCCGGCGGATACATGATTTGAGGGGTGGGCACCCACACCAGGTCCACTCCCTCGGCTGCTAACAAGGATAGATCGCGGGGCAAGTCCCGCGGATAACGGTCCAGATCTTCCTGTGGCCCAAATTGGGTGGGGTTGACAAAGATACTTACCACCACCGAAGCACACTCCCGTCTGGCAGCTCGTACCAGCGATAGATGCCCTGCGTGTAAATACCCCATGGTCGGCACCAATCCCAGCGGAACTGGCAGGCTCTGACGAGCCTGGCGAAGTTCCTCGAGGGAGGTAATTGTCTGCATAGGCTCCACCTCCTGTTACCGTATTCGTATTCCCCTCTCCCCAAGTGGAAGAGAGGAGTCAATCTCCCCTCTCCCGCCCTGGGAGAGGGGCCGGGGGTGAGGGTCACTCCCCTCGCCCACCCATGTCCCTCATCCCCAACCCTTCTCCCTAAGGGAGAAGGGAGTCAATCTCCCCTCTCCCCTTGGGAGCGGAGCCGGGGGTGAGGGCTGCTCCCCTCTCCCGCCCTGGGAGAGGGGCCGGGGGTGAGGGCTGCTCCCCTCTCCCGCCCTGGGAGAGGGGCCGGGGGTGAGGGTTGCTCCCCTCTCCCGCCCTGGGAGAGGGGCCGGGGGTGAGGGCCGCCCTTCGCCTCCTGCCTCAGAAATTGCAGTGGGGTTTTCTACCCGCGCCCGCACTAAAAGCCACAACAGCTCCAGGGTGGGCGTTGGCAGCCCCACAACTCGGGCGGCGCGCACAACCGCTCCACAGATCGCATCAACCTCCGTTGGAGCACCACGACGGATATCCTGCAGCATCGAAGAGAGGTTGTCTGCCGTCCGCTGAGCAACGGCCTCGACCATCTCAATCGGGTCTGGATAGGGCAGCTCAATCCCCTGGGCTTTTGCCACCCTTGCCGCTTCTTCTGCGGCAGAGTGCATCAACTGCCGTGCCGTTGGTCGTTGCAGCAACTCACCGTTCGCCACCCCTAACAGGGCGGTAAGGGGATTGATGGCAGCGTTAATCACCAATTTCCCCCACAACAGCGCCTCAAGGTTCTGGTTAATCTCGAGTTCAAAACCTGCCCGGCGAAGCCTTCCAACCAGGGGCGCCAGACGCGGCTGAGCGCCCAGGGAGATGATTCCGTCGCCAGCCTGCCGAACTTCGGCCGGGGCAAGCAGGGTTGCCCCTAACGTTGTGACCCCCAGTGCCACCCGTTCGGCGCCGAGGATTTCGCTGAGGATTTCGCGGTTTCCCCAGCCATTTTGTAAGGTCAGCGCCACGCCATCAACGGCGAGGCAACGACGCAACTGCTTTGCCGCCCGCTCACTCTGCCACGATTTGACCAGGACGATTGCCTGGCGCACACCCTGTACCTCGTCCGGATCGGCTGTGGCGAAGACACGCACCACGCTTTGCTGTCCATCCAGCGCGGTAAAGCGGATGCCTCGCTGGGAGAGAGCCTGCAAAGCGGCTTGCCAACTGCCCAGCATTGCCACCGGGATGTCGGCTGCCGCCAGGCGGGCGGCGAACAAACAAGCCAGCGCACCGGTTCCAACGATCAGCACCCGTTCATCGTTCATGAGATAGCCGCTTCTGCCCATCGTTCAGGAGACAGGCTTTGCAGTTGTTGCAAAAAGGCCTGCCATTCTGCCTCGCTCATCTCCAGGCTATGGTCTGCAGTTGGGAAGGCGCCGCTTTGCACTTCGGCAATATATTGAGCAAAGGCAGAACGCATCAGAGAATATAGTTGCGCATAGTTTTTGGCAAAACGCGGTGTAAAACGGTCAAACAAGCCCAATACATCGTGGGTGACCAACACCTGACCATCACAAGCAGGCCCGGCGCCAATCCCGATTGTAGGGATTTCCAGATGTTGGGTAATGGTGGCGGCCAGTTGGCTGGGCACCGATTCCAGTACCAGACTGAAACAGCCCGCTTCCTGTAAAAGGAGCGCATCTTCCAGCAAACGCTGCGCCTGTGCGGCCTGACGGCCCTGCGGGCGGAAACCGCCCAATTGATGGATGCTCTGAGGAGTCAAACCAAGATGACCCATAACCGGAATGCCGGCGGCAACAATCGCCCGAATCGTCTCCAGCCGTTCCCGGCCACCCTCCAGTTTTACCGCTTCCATACCCCCTTCCTGCAAAAAGCGACCGGCATTGCGCACCGCTTCCTGCACCGAAACCTGATAGGACAGGAATGGCATATCCCCAATCAGAAAGGCTTTTTGAGCGCCGCGCGCCACGGCGCGACAGTGATGCAACATCTCCTCCATAGTCACCTGCAAGGTGTTTGGATATCCTAAAACCACCATGCCCAAAGAGTCACCCACCAGGATGACATCAATGCCGGCCTCATCCAGGGCTCTGGCGGTGGGATAATCGGCGGCGGTCAACATCGTAATCGCCTGACCCAGTTCTTTCTTACGCCGCAGGTCGGTGAGGGTGATTTTTTTGCGCTCCGTCGTTGACGGAGGCGTGGGGATTATTTGAGCAGACATGGTGCCCTCCTTTATGAGTAAGGTAGAGCCCGCTTGGCGGGTTGAATCAAAGGTGGATCGGTCTCGCTGATCAGACATGCAAGCCTGCACCGCATTATGCCCCAGAATCGATTAAAAAACAAGAGGTAAAATCGCCAATCGGAAATGATATAATCCGACCGAACAAGACCATTTTCGTTGAAAGGGATGTTGCATGAACGAGAAAAATTTGGGGCGTTGGATTATTGGTGGTATCGTTTTGTTATCGCTTTGCCTGGTATGTGTCTGTGGTGTAGCCGGTGGAGCCTCTTACTGGCTGTGGAATCAGGTCGCTGCCCAGAGCACGCTTGAGGTCAGCCTGGCAGAGGATACGCCGACCCCGATCGTTCGGCGCCCGACAAGCACACTGACCACCATTGCCCCTTCCGACCCAACCGCTCTTCTGCCTACGCCCGCCCGCCAACCCTCTGCGGTGCCATCAGCTAACCCAACGCTGGCGGAGGGCTCCCCCGAACAGGTTCTGGAGCTGCTTAACAACACCGTTGTGCCGGTCAACGATCTGGTCGATCTGGCACAACGCCTGCAAGGCAAAAAGAACATCTCCCGCACTCGCCCGAACCCGCCCCCACTCTATCAGGTTGGCGATACCAAATCCTTCTGGATTACCAATGCCGATACCAACGAGAGCTTTCAAGTTCAAACCACCTTGCGCTATGTCACCGACCACGCCTATTTTTGGGTAGAAAATGGCGTATCGTACCGCGAACGTGAGTTGCAAGATCTGGCAGAGACCTTTGAGAAGAAAATTTATCCCACCAATCGGGAGTTCTTCGGCAGTGAGTGGAAGCCAGGCTCGGATGGCGATCCGCGCATTTACATCCTCTTTGTGCGCAATGTCGGAGATAACATCGCCGGCTATTTTTCTTCGGTCGATTCTTATCCACCAGAAGCGCATGAGTATTCAAACTGGCACGAAACCTTTGTCTTCAACGCCGATACCGTTGACCTCAACGAGGAATTTACCTACGGCGTGCTTGCGCATGAATTTCAACACATGATTCACTGGGCAAACGACCGCAATGAGGAAATCTGGATCAACGAAGCCTTCTCCGAATTAGCTATGTTTCTAAACGGTTACGACACCGGCGGACACGACCGGCTCTTTGCCCGCCAACCCGACCTACAACTGAACGACTGGCCGACCGATCAGAACATCACCGGGCCGCATTACGGCGCTTCTTTCCTCTTTATGACCTACTTCTTAGACCGTTTTGGCGAGAACGCCACCAAGCAACTGGTTCAGATGCCCGAAAACGGCCTGACCAGTATCGACCTTTTGCTGCAAAGCCTCGGTATTCGCGACTCGCGCAGCGGGCAAATCATCACTGCCGACGATGTATTCGTCGACTGGACGATTGCCAATTACCTGAACGATCCCAACGTGGACGATGGGCGGTACTTCTACTCAAACTACAATCGGGTACCAAAAGTCTCGGATACCGAGATCATTCGCTCGTGTGACTCCACTGCCCAAACCCGTGAAGTCCGCCAGTATGGAGCTGATTACATCCGCATTCGCTGCTCTGCCCCGACCACCCTGGTCTTTGAAGGCTCAACGGTGGTCGGGCTCTTGCCGGTCGATCCCTACTCCGGCGCGTGGGCTTTCTGGTCGAACAAAGGGGATGAGTCCGATATGACCCTAACCCGCACCTTCGATTTCACTCAGGTGCAGGGTCCGCTCACGTTACAATACTGGACGTGGTACGATCTGGAGAAAGATTATGATTTTGCCTATGTGTTGGCTTCGACCAATGGCGAAGATTGGGAGATGCTCCGCCCACCCTCCGGCACCGATAACGACCTGACCGGCAACAATTTTGGCTTTGGTTACAACGGCGCGAGCGGAGGCGGAAAAGAAGCGATCTGGATTCAGGAGAGCGTTGATCTATCCAGGTTTGCCGGGCAAAAAGTGCATCTCCGCTTTGAATACGTGACCGACGCAGCGGTAAACGGCGAGGGATTGCTGGTAGATGATATTGCCATCCCTGAAATCGGTTACTTTACCGACTTCGAGAGTGATGAAAGTGGTTGGGAAGCGGCCGGTTTCGTGCGGGTGCAAAACGTGCTCCCTCAAACCTATCGCCTTTCCCTCATCCGCATCGGCAAACCCCACACGGTCGAAGGGCTAACCCTGAACCCCGACAACACCCTGCAACTCCCGCTTGAATTCGGTAACCATTTGTCGGAAGTGGTTTTGGTGGTCAGCGGCACAACCCGTTTTACCCGCCAGCCGACCGCTTATCGTTTCTACTTCTTGCCTTAGGCGCTAGGTTCTTGGAGAGCGCAGGGCAGCTAACTGCTCTTCCAGTTCGGCCCGGCGCTGAGCGGCTGCCTGGCGTAATTCTTCTTGCAACCGCTGAACCCGTTCGCGCATCTCAAGACGGATCTCTTCCCCTGAAGATGGAGCAAGCAAAAGCGCCAGAGTTGCCCCGAGAAAACCGCCAAGCAGTGCCCCAAGGAAAAAGTTAAAAAATTTGCCCATCCTGGCTCCTTTCTGAATCTGCACAGTAGCGTTGAATTAATTATACCCTGCCAGAGTTCTGCTGCTGCTCCGTTGCCATCTGGACTTCCCGTGTGCCGCTAAGCCAGTCCCCCTCTCCCCCAGAAGCGAAGGTGGGCATGAGAGCCTTCTCTCTTCGCCCGCATTAGGAGAGGCGCCGGAGGTGAGGGTTTCTCTCCTCGCCCGCCAAGGCGCTGAAGCGCCTTTGTTGTTATCCCTCACCCTAACCCTCTCCTTTTGGGAGAGGGAATTCCTCTCGGGGTGAGGGCTCCCCCTCTGGGCGCTCCGGTAGGGTTGAGGAAATCTCACTCACTCCCTCATCCCCGGCCCTTCTCCCTAAGGGAGAAGGGAGTCCGTCTCCCCTCTCCCCTTGGGAG
>Ga0209750_1000587_pt1 | contig 16942 bp, 16 predicted proteins | sample YNPBryulayer2012_FD_185813 | JGI IMG/M metagenome (GOLD analysis project Ga0209750, IMG submission 185813) | Anoxygenic and chlorotrophic microbial mat microbial communities from Yellowstone National Park, USA - YNP Bryant MS upper layer 2012... ...
CGCAAGCCGTCCCCGTTGTAGCCGGCAGTGAGGATGTTCCCATAAGCGGTCATCCGGTTCTCGGGGTCAAACGACAGGTTCACGCCCTTATACAGCACCGGGTTGCCGTTGCCGTCATACCCGAAGCCCGCACCGATGAGCTGGTTGTTCGCGTTGTAGGTGCGCGACTGCCCCTTGAACTGCGTCGGGTTCTGCGCCGGGTCGTAGGCGAAGGTGAAGGTATAGCCTCCCACCCGCGTGGACTGCTCCTGCAGTAACTGGTTTTTGGTGTCGTAACTGTAGTTGGTCACCCCTCCCAAACTGGGCATGGCGGGGAAAGACACCGTCATCTGCGTGCGGTTGCCCACCCCGTCGTAACGCAGGTTCTGGAAGTCCGACAGTACATTGCCACCGACGTCGCGGTTGGTCAAGCGGGTCAAGAAGCCGCGTGCGTTATACTCGTATGTCGTACTTGCCCCGTTCAGCGTCTGCGTCAACAGCCAGCCGTTGGGCGCGTAGGTCCAGCTCGCGCTCCAGCCCAGCGCACTCAGCCCCACCAGCCGACCGGCCGCATCATAAGCTGTAGGTATAGGTACCCGCTGGGGTGCTCATGGTTGCGCGGCTGTCCTGCTTTGGGGGTCACTAAAGGTATCTTGCTGAAGGTTCAGGCTAACGAAGGTGTACGGCGCGGCGAAGGGATCTGTACCCCCCCCGTTGCCTGGAGAGTAGAAATGCACATCAACACCAGTGCTGTGGTGATGTTTACTTTCATGCTTGCTCTCCCTCCACGCGGTCTATTCTATTATAACATAAGACCTGTGACATTGCAAGCCCTTTTGCGGGGTGCGGGAAAAAATTGTCCAGACTCTACCCTTTCCGCAAAACCGCCAGTTTTCCCCAAAAACCGTGAAACCTTCGGGCGTATCAGGCACCTTTTTATCCGTTTTTTCGTATATACTGTATGAGCCCCGCTGTGTAGAAACGGCGTCGTTTGACACCGCGCAGGGCTTTCGGTATACTATCGCACGGTGGTTTTTGCCACAAAACCCATATTACACGCGCCAACCAAAAGGAGGCATGGCATAACCGATGGAGTCAGCCATCAAAATCGAAGGTCTCACGAAAGAGTACCTGAACAAAACAACAGGACAAATGGTCCGCGCTGTGGACGACCTGCATCTGGAAGTATATAGGGGAGAAATCTTTGGCTTCTTAGGTCCCAACGGCGCGGGCAAAACCACAACCATTAAAATGCTGCTCGGGCTTATCTTCCCCACTAAAGGCGATGCATGGATTTTCGGTAAGCCGATTGGCGATGTCAGCGTCAAGAAGGTGATTGCCTACCTGCCCGAGAGCCCCTACTTCTACGAGTACCTCACGGGTCGGCAGGTGCTGGATTTCTACGCCCGGCTGTTCGGCATCCCTGCCAGCGAGTGCAAGAAGAAAGTGGATACCCTGCTGGAGGTGGTGGGACTGTCGCGCGACGGCGACAAGACCCTGCGCAACTATTCGAAGGGGATGTTGCAGCGCATCGGCATTGCGCAGGCGCTGCTGAACGACCCCGAGCTGCTGTTCTTAGACGAGCCCACTTCCGGTCTGGACCCGATGGCGCGCATCGAAATCCGTGACCTCATCATCCGCCTGAAGCAACAGGGCAAGACCGTCTTCCTCAGCTCGCACCAGCTGCTGGAGGTGGAGCTCATCTGCGACCGCGTCTCTATCCTGAACCGCGGCAAGCTGTTGAAGGCAGGCAAGCTGGACGAACTGTTGCCCAGTGGGCGCGTGGAGATTGTCGCGGAGAATGTAGACGACGGCGTGGCGGAGAAAATCCGCGCGATGGGCGGACACGTGAACCGCCAGGATGGACGATTGGTGGTGCATCAGCCCGATGATGCTTCAGTGAACAAAGTGGTGGACATTATCCGCAGTGCGAACGGGGTTATCCGCTCGCTCACCCCGCAGCGACGTACCCTCGAAGAGCTCTTCGTTTCCACCATTGAGGAGGTCGAAAAGAGATGACGGCGGTGATGGCAATTGCGTACAACACCATGCGCGAAGCGCTCAGCCGACGTGTGGTGTTGCTGTTCCTGTTCGGGGCACTGGTGCTGATTATCCTGTCGCCCCTGTTCAGCTTCCTCTCCCCGCGTGAGGAACTGACCCTGCTCAAAAGCCTCGGGTTGGGTGTGATCCAGCTGGCTTCGATGTTCATCTGTATCGTGATGGGCATCTCGTTGATACCCACCGAGATCGAGCGACGCACCATCTACACCGTGCTCTCCAAGCCGGTGCAGCGGTATGAGTTTGTGCTGGGCAAGTTCCTGGGCGGCATCCTCACCATGCTGTTCAACATCCTGTTTATGGGCATCGTCTTCTTCGCGGTAGTGGCATGGCGAGGTACGCCCAAACAGGCGCTGGACCTCTGGAAGGGCTTCGTGATGATTTTCTTCCAGATGGGCATTCTGGTCTCGCTGGCGATTTTCTTCTCGGTGTTCCTCACCCCCTTCGTCAACTTCTTCATGTCGCTGGGGGTATACATTGTGGGAACGCTCTCCAGCGTCACCGAATCGCTCATGAAGGGTGAGAACCGTACCATTATCCAGAAGGGCATCGGTGCGGTGCTGCACTACCTGTTGCCCCAGTTCGGCAACTTCAACGTCCAGAACAAGATTATCCACCCCGAAACGCGCATCATCAACGAAACCGTGTACTACATTCAGAACATCGGCTATGCGCTGCTATACATCGCGATACTGCTCATTATCGCGGTCATCATCTTTGACCGACGCGAGGTGTAACCATGCGACGGACGCAGCTGATACTGGCTATCGTCGTGCTTTGGGCGCTGAGCGCCACGCTGCAGACCGCAATCGACCCGCTCCGCAAGCAGTTCGAGCCAAAGGTGCAGGGACTGTTCGGCAAAATGACCGGCTTGCCCACTGAGTACATCTTCGGCACGATGCTGGGCTTCCGCGAGGTGGTGGCAGGGGCACTGTGGGTGCGCGCTGACGCCTTCTTCCACGAAGGCAACTATGACGCCATCCTGCCCATCATCCGGCTGGTGACCTGGCTGGACCCACACAATCTGGACGTTTACAGCACTGGCGCGTGGCACATCGGCTACAACTTCACCGACACCGAGCAACGTTCAGACCGTCGCTACCTCTCCGCCGCGTTGAAGCTGCTGGAGGAGGGCGTCGAAAACAACCCCGATGTGTACGACCTGTACTTCGAGATGGGCTGGATGTGGTACGACAAAATCAAGCAGGGGCACAACGCTGTCCAGTGGTTCCAGAAGGCTTACGAGTTCCCCGACCGACCGGACGAGTATTCGCCCGGGATACCCCCAGCACGCAGGCATATGCTGGCGCACGCCTGGGAGAAAGCCGCGCTGATCGACCAGTGCCTGCTCACTTGGCAGGACATCCTGCAGAGGCACGAGCGCTATTACGAATCGCACAAGAAAGAGTATATGGCGCGGGTTCAGATAGACGTTGCCAAGCATAACTACTCCTTGACCGACCTGCGCCAATACCGTCGCTATCTCAAACAGCCGCCTGATACACAACCGCCGATCGACGTCAAGTTCGACGTGAAGGTGCGCATGGTGGAACCCAAGATTATCGAGGTCTCCGGTACGGTGGACCTGGGTACCTACTACGACGAGCAGATGCAGAAACAGGACTTCCGTCCAGGTCGCGTGGACGTGGTGCTACGCGACGAGGGCTATAAGTCCTCCATCCTGCCCACCGATGAGAAAGAGGCAGGCGAGGTGTGGCGGCAGAAGGTCTTTACCTTCGATGTGCCCGATGTGACCATCATGCAGGAGCAGATAGCCATCATCAGGGGCAAGTTCAAGCGGAAGATCGATATGAGCAAAGACCCGATGCTGTATAGCTTCAAGGCTCCGCGCTACGTGGTCACGGTGCGCTTCAACCCGTTGTATGCGCCACCGCAAACACAGGACCGCATCGGCTGGCGAGGCGAAGGACTCACCGATAAGCGATACCTGCGTCTGGATAAAATCACCACCGTGGACAAAGACGGCAAGGAGTACACCGTGGACGTTCGCCGCGTGCGCAAGCACCTGCTGCTGACCCGTGAGCAGTTGCTGAGCGGTAAAGGCGAGGCGGTCGAGTATACGGGTCTGGAATAGCACCGCCCGATGTGTTACAATAGGGATAGAGTAGCCGTGCTAGCCGGGGAGCTAGCGGTGCCCTGTACCCGCAATCCGCTATAGCGGGGGTGAACTCCTGCCCGCGGTGCCGTCTTGTGGGCAGTGCCTGCGTAAGTGGCGTCGATGGTTGGGCGCTGCGCAACGGTTGACGTGCCAACCCCGCCAGGTCCGGAAGGAAGCAACGGTCCACACGCTCGCCGTGTGCCGCAGACCTACCCAGCCGGAGTTAACTGCGCAGGTCGACACCCGGAAGGCGCGCATCAACGGCGGGTGCACGGCTACTCTATCACTTGCGCTTTTGATACCGATGATGAAGCAGATGAACACTGTGCGTTTCGTGATTGCTGGCATCGGGATTGTGCTGTGGCTGACAGCACCTGTTCAGGGGGACGAGCGTGAAGTTCGCTTTCCGAGCGAAGGGGTCGTACTGGCTGGTACGTTGACCACACCCCCTGCTTCCACGAAATCGCCCGCCCTGCTTTTAATCCCCGGCAGCGGCGCGGTAGACCGCAACGGCAACGGCGACGGATTGAATACCGACCTCTACCGCTACCTCGCGCAGCAGCTGGCGCAGATGGGATATGTGACCCTGCGCTACGATAAACGCGGGGTAGGTGCGAGCAAAATACCCGCAAATGAGCAGAGTGGAACTACCCTCAGTCAGGTCGCCCGCGATGCGCTGTCAGCTCTTAATTTCCTGCGCCAACAACCGGAGGTAGACCCCAAGCGCGTGGGGGTACTGGGATACGAAGACGGTGCGCTCATCGGCATGGCGCTGGCGGGAGAAACTCCCGACCCACCGAAAGTGCTGGTGTGCCTCGCTCCGCCAGGGCGTACACCAGCCATCATCCTGCGTGAGAACCTCCAGCAGCGATGGCAAAGCGAGGGGTTGTCGGCAGACAAAATCCAGCGCAGGCTTGCAGACTTTGATACTGCCATCGCCGCCCTTTACTACCGCCTGCCGATGCCTCCCCTGCACGAAGATGTCGCCCCGTACTTCATGCTGCCCGACCGCCCCTATCTGCAGGAGTTCTACTTTGAGAACCCTGTGGCGCGATTGAAGCTGGTGAAGGTGCCTATACTGCTCTTGTATGGCGAACTGGACAAGCGCGTATCGCCCAAACAAGACGGAGAGCTGTTGTGGCAGCACGCACGCAACGCAGGAAACAGCAAGGTGGAATTGAAAATACTGAGCGGGACGGCTCACGCTTTCAAGTCCTCTCCGGCGGGCGATACGCAGGAAGTATTGACCAACCCGCGGTTACCTCTTGCGCCCGCGCTGGTGAACGCATTAAAGGAATGGCTTTCCGCCAACCTGTGAACGATGGCACACGTCGCACTCTATAGGAAATACCGCTCGCAGACGTTCGAAGACGTAATCGGGCAGCAACACGTCACTCAAACGCTGCAAAACGCCATACGGTCGGGCAAGGTCGCACACGCCTACCTATTCTGCGGACCGCGCGGCACGGGCAAGACCACCACTGCCCGCTTGCTGGCAAAGGCATTGAACTGCGAGCAGGGTCCTACGCCCACACCCTGCGACCAGTGCGCCATGTGTGTGGCTATCCGCGAGGGCAGGGCAGTGGACGTCATCGAAATGGATGCCGCCTCAGAGACCGGCATCGACGATGTGCGCGAAACCATCATCGAGAACGCGCAGTACATGCCACAACAGGCGCGGTACAAGGTATACATTATCGACGAGGTGCATGACCTCTCCGCGAAAGCCTTTGATGCCCTGCTCAAGACGCTGGAAGAACCACCCCCGCATGTGGTGTTTGTGCTGGCGACCACCGAGGTGCATCGCGTACCTGTCACCATCCGCTCGCGCTGTATTCGCTTCGATTTCCGCCGCGCCTCTCTGGAAGACCTGGTGCTTCGCATCAACACCGTTCTGGAGCGCGAAGGTCATACCGCCGAGCCGGAGGCAGTGCAAGCCATTGCGCGGGCAGCGGACGGGTCCTTCCGCGATGCCCTGAGCCTGCTGGAACAGGTGCTGGCGTACGCGGGCGGACACGTGGACTACGAGACCGTGCACTCGGTACTGGGTATGGTGGATGAGGAGTCGGTGGGCGCGGTGATTAACGCCGCCGCGCGGGGAGATGTGGCCAAGGCGCTGATGGCAGCGGATGAAATGCTTCGACGGGGCAGCAGTGTGCGCACCGTTCTGGAGGCGGTTGCCCAGCGGGTGCGCGAGCTGCTGTACGCGCGGGTAGGCGCGCTGGATGATAGCCTGCCGGTGGCGCAACTGAGCGCACTCCAAGCGCTGGCACAACACTTCAACCCTGATACGCTGAGCAGCATGCTGGACGTGCTTGTACGCGCTCAGGCGCAGTTGCGTCATGTGCCCCAACAGCGTGTGCTTCTGGATATGGCGATGGTGCAGATAGCCGGCATCAAAAAGGAAACCGAGCCAACTGCTCCGGCAAACAGCGGGCACAGGTTGGAGCCATCTGCTACAACGGCACTGTCAGCTCCCAAAGATGGGGCAGGGGAGGCCGCTACTACCCCCAGTCCTTCTCGCTCTGAACTAGCCCAGCAGGATTTTCCGCAGCCCGCTGAAGCCCCCGCTTCGGCTTCCACTGCGGTCAAACCTTCACCCGAGCCGACGACGGCTCCGTCGGTAGACCCCAGCGCGTTCGAGCTGCTGAAGCTGATTCAGGGCAGGTGGGAGCAAATCATTGCCAGAGTGGCAGAGCGCAGCCGTGGTGGTGCAGAGGTGCTTCGCGAAGCCAGCCCGGCGCGCGTAGAAGGCGAGAATACAGTGGTACTGCGGTTCCGCACCGAGTTCGCGTATTCCCAGATGCAGGCTGAGAAGCGACGCCAATTTGTGGAGCAGACCATTTCGCGCTTTCTGGGGGGCAGGGCAGTCACCATCCGGTGCGAAATGCAGCGCGCGAATACCGCTTCTCCATCTGCGAATCCGCCGTCCAACGAGAAACAGCAGGATGGTGAAGAGATAGACGGTGAACAATACGCGCAAGAAGTCGCCCAGACTTTCAACGGTTACATTGAACTGGAAGGAGGATGAGGATGCGAAATCCTTTTGGCGCAAACCCGCGCGACCTGCAGAAGATGCTGGAACAGACCATGCAGCAGATGCAAAAGGCGCAGGAGGAGTTGAAAAACCTGCGGGTAGAATCTTCGGTGGGTGGCGGCGTGGTGAAAGCAGTCGTGGATGGAACCGGCGAACTGATCTCCATCGAAATCAATCCGGTGGTGGTAGACCCGAACGACGTGGAGATGCTACAGGACCTGATTGTTTCCGCTGTGAACGAGGCGCGCGAGCAGGCGGTTGCCGAAGCGGCTCGCCGGATGAGCTCGCTTCCCGGCATGCCAAACATCGATCTGGGGAATCTGTTCTGAATGATGGAATACGCCAAGCCTCTGGCAAAACTGATCCGCGAACTGGAGAAGATGCCCGGCGTGGGGCCCAAGTCCGCCCAGCGGATGGCGTTTCATATCCTGCGGATGTCCGATGAAGAAGCCCATGCGCTGGCGGAAGCCATTATCGAGGTGAAGGAGCGCATCTTTACCTGCAGGCGGTGCTTCAACTTTACCGATGAAGAGCTTTGTCCCATCTGCCGTAATCCGTCGCGTGATGCTTCCGTGCTGTGCGTGGTGGCAGATGTGCGCGACCTGATGGCTATCGAGCGCACGCAGGAGTATCGCGGGCTGTACCATGTGCTGCAGGGTGTCATCTCCCCAATGGACGGTGTGGGGACGGAGCAACTGCGCATCCGTGAGCTGCTGCAAAGACTCCGTTCAGAGCGCGTGGAAGAGGTTATCATCGCGATGAACCCCACCATCGAGGGAGACGCCACCGCAATGTACCTTTCAAAACTCATCAAGCCTCTGGGCATCCGTGTGACGCAGCTGGCACACGGTGTACCCATCGGTGGTGACCTCGATTATGCCGACCAGGCCACGTTGATTTCCGCCCTCGAATGGCGGCGGGAATTGTGATGCCTCAGTGATAGTCCGCACTTGCAACGCATGCTTCAGTCTGCTGAGCTCCAGCTCGTCTTTATGGCGCTGGGGACCACGAATGCTGGGGCAGATTCTGGTTCGGCTGGGCTACCTCGACGCCGACCAGCTGGCAGAGGCTCAGGCGGAACAATACGACGTCGACTACGAGAAGATTACCCCCGACAGTGCGCAACCCGATGCTGTCGCCAAGGTGCCTGCAGCGATGGCGAGAAGCTTGAAGGTGCTGCCCCTGCGAATTGAGGACGGCAAGCTGGTCGTGGCGATGGAAAACCCTCTCGATGTCGATGCTATTGACGTCCTACAGCGCCCACCGGTATGTATATGAAGGTTGTTTACACGAACCCTGAAGACCTGTTAAAGGCAATTGACTTCCACTACGGTGGAATCCCTCCAGATACCGAATCGCTGGACGACGCCATTTCCAAGGTCAGCGCGATGCCTGAGGAGGAAAGCGAAAACCTGGAAGACCTCCGCAAGGCAGTAGAAGACGCGCCGGTGGTGCGCATCGTGAACATGCTCCTGATGGAAGCCATCAACGGGCGTGCCAGCGACATTCACCTCGAACCGCGCCGGACACATCTGGAGGTGCGCTACCGCATCGATGGCGAACTGCAACATGTACGCAATATCCCTCGCAACCTGACGGCAGCATGCATCTCGCGCATCAAAGTGATGGCGGACATGGACATCGCCGAAAGGCGCATTCCTCAGGATGGGCGCATTACCATCCGTGTGGAAGGCAGGCAGGTAGACCTGCGTGTTTCCACCCTGCCCATCCAGCATGGCGAGCGCGTGGTGCTGCGCATTCTAGACCGCGACAGAAGCCTGCGCAAGCTGGACGAGCTGGGCTTTTCGCCACATAATCTGTCTACCTTTCGCTGGTTGCTGCAACGACCGAACGGCATCATTCTGGTGACCGGTCCCACCGGTTCGGGCAAGACCACCACGCTCTATGCGGCGCTGAGAGAAGTGCAGTCGGTCGCCCGCAATATCATCACCTGTGAAGACCCGATAGAATACGAGCTGGAAGGCATCAACCAGTCTAACGTGAACGAAAAAGCAGGGCTGACCTTTGCGGCACAGCTGCGTGCTATTCTGCGACAGGACCCCGACGTGGTGCTGGTGGGTGAGATCCGTGACCAGGAGACGGCAGAAATCGCCTGCCGCGCCGCAATGACCGGACACCTGGTACTTTCTACCCTGCATACCAACGATGCGGTCAGTGCCCTTCCGCGTTTGATCGACATGGGCGTGGAGCCTTTCCTCATCAGCTCTGCTTTGGCGGGGGTACTGGCGCAACGACTGGTGCGCGTGATATGCCCGCACTGCAAGCAGGAGTACGAACCCAGTCTTGCGGAGATACAGGTCATTGGGCGACCGTTGGAGAAGCTCTATCGTGGAGCAGGCTGTTCGGCATGTGGTGGACGCGGTTATCAGGGACGTATCAGTGTGCATGAGGTTCTGGTGGTGGACGAGGAGGTACGCACGATGACTATCGAGCGCGTGCCCAGCAGCCGCATCCTTGAAGCCGCGTTGCGCGAAGGCATGGTTCCCATGTCAGAAGACGGCATCGAGAAAGCAGTACAGGGGATTACTACACTCGAGGAAGTTACCGCCAAAGCGTTTATCTCCTCCCGCGCGCCTCCTATCGACGTACTGGAAGCAGCATGAACGAAAATATGTCATTTCAGGTCATTGTGCCACAAGAACGTTACAGGGCAGGCACTACAAGGCGATTTCGCACACCACCCCGTTGTACTTCCACTGGTATCAGCTCTTCCTGGGTATTCACCTGCACCTCAAAACTGCCGTCGCGCCCCGCCTTCACGCGCTTCCCACCAGCCGTTACCTCCGTGTCCGGTAGCGTGACGCCGCGCACGATGCTTTTGCCCTCTGTCTTCGAAGCACACCATGCCAGCACCGGTAGGCTGCGGTGTTGCAACGCCTCTATCGCTTGCGCGACCGCGTCCCGAACTTTGTAGAGTTTTTCCGCGTCGCGGGTGTAATTCGTGTAGTCGGGCGCCGCCAGACGGGTGTAGCCCTTTGCCCATGCCTTTGCGTCAAAGTCGGTCTGCGGCAGCCGTTTTGCGACCAGTGCCGCAGCGTCCTCCAACAGGCACAGATACTCATAGTCTTCGATGCCCTCGCGCATGGCTTCGTAGCGCAGGCTGCTGCGCGGGGCTTCCTTGCCCGGGTACACAATCCAGTTATCGCCCGGCGCAAGCTGCTCATCCAGCGGCTGTCCCCAGAAGTTATAGCCCCAGTGCAAGAAGCCGGTGGTATCCGTCAGGTGATTGAGCCAGTGCAGGATGCGCGTCTTGAGAAGGGGGTAGTCTATCAGCCGATTCGGATACTTGCCCTGCGGCACCCAGGCGACATAGAACCACAGCTCCGCTCCCCGTTCCTGCGCCCGTCGGAACTGCGGGTACCACTGTTCCAGAAAGTTCAGCTGCGGCACCCACACCTCCAGATAGCCCTGCAAATTGGCCACGTGAATGGCATCAATGCGTCGCAGGTCGGGGGCAAGGCGCTTTACTCGCTCGGAAAGCTGCTTCCACGAATCGAGGTTCACTTCTATCGGCTCATCGGCTACGTGAATCATACACCGTTCCAGCCAGCCTTTCTGGCGCAGATGCTCCTGAAGCGCGGGGAGCCACTCCTCCAGGGGAATCCACTCCGTTTGTCCGGTTGCCTCGTTCTCGCAGCGCAACGGGTAAGCCACGAAGTTTTTGTCTTCCCACTGCCCGTGTTCGCGCCCGCCCACGTGTTGCAACTCGATGAACTCGAAGCCCGCGTCGAAGTAGGTCTGTATCCAGCGGTCCAGCACGCTGAAATCAAAGCGCAGTTTGCCATCGGCGCCCCGTATCGCCTTGTTCGTGCCCCAGGGTACCCACGTGTGATGGTGGTACTGGCGCATGAGAAGCGCAGTGCGCGCCAGCAGCTGCCAGAACTCTTCAGACAGATACTCCACGCCATGTTTCTTTGCCAGCTCGCCGTCGTTCATCCAGACGGTGACTTTCAGGCGCGTCCGCTGTGGGAAGGTAAAGTTGTACACGGTGAGGCGCACGGGTACCTGTATTTGTCCATCTCGCAGCCGCACTGTCACCGTGCCTCGGTATTCACCTGCCGGGGCGTTTGCGGGAACCTGCCACTGCACGTAGATGGGCTGATTCTGTGCGGGTTGCAGCGCGATGCTCCTGTCTTCCAGCAAGCCGTCGGGATAATCGGCAGGAGCTTTTCGTACCAGCTCCTCTTCGGGGGTTGCGGTGGAGTTCTTGTTGACCCCATGGTACTCCACAAAAGCGTAACGGAAAACGGATGCGGGAATGACGCTTCGACTCCCCTGCTTACGCAAAGGCGAGCATTCCACGCTCTCTACCCGAACAGCAGCCGGAGTGCGCAGTACGATTTGTGCGCCTACCCGCTGATTCCGGGCGGCGGAGACCGCTATCTCCCGACGCGCTCCCGCAGTGGGCGGTGTATCGCGAAAAACGTTATGCAATGAATGCGTCGTCCACCATTGCATCTCTGTCATCGATAAAGCAAACATTGTCAGCATGACAGGAACCATGTGCGTGCCCACTCCTCCTTCCTTTTGCCAGAGTTTGCAGCTGGCATTTCGACATCCAGCCTGACCGCCCCAAACACATTCGATACGGGGTGCAGGTCATGGCTATTTTCCTCAATGAGCCAGCTGTCTCCTTTGAGTAAGCACCCATCAAGCTTTATGCAGCCCAAAGCCTGCGGCTACATGTGGTAACATCTATGGTGACTTGCGATGATGACCTCATGTCGGTATACTATCCGTTGAGCGTTGCACATCGAGGAGAAGCGATGGTCATCATATATATTACCCTGAACACCGACGAGGAGGCGCGGACGATTTCGCGTGCGCTGCTGGAGAAGCGGCTGGCAGTATGCACCAACTGGTTCCCCATCACCTGCGCTTACCGCTGGAAAGGGGACATCGTGGAGGAACCCGAAACGGTGCTTATCGTGAAAACACTTCCTGAACGGTACGAGTCTATTGTGGATGAGGTGCGCCGACACATTTCGTACACTAACTTCATCGCGCAGGTCGACGTGCCGAAAATAAATAACGAATTCGCTAGCTGGCTGAAAGAGGAACTTTGCGACGAAGGCGAGAATTGAGGGATTAAACGCTTCTCAGGGCAGAGGGTGCAAAGAAGGTTGGGAGGTAGAGATTTGGTCGGCTGGCGGTGGATGATGGGCGTGATGGTCGTCATCATGACAATGGCGGGACGGCTGTGTGCGCAGTCTACCGAGCCAACCGCTGCCATGCCTGTCCTGCAAGCCCTGCGCTGGGAGGAAAGTGTGCTGCATATCGTGACCTCGGGCAAAGTGACTTTCCACACCTTCACCCTGCGTGAGCCTTTGCGCGTGGTGATTGACATCTCGCCCTGCACCCTGCCCAAAGAAGTCATTCAGCCAGAGGGCGATACGCCCACTGCGGTAGAGCGTCTGCGCTGGGCGCAGTTCAAGGAGGGTGTGGTGCGCGTGGTGCTAGACCTGCGTGAGAACACCCAGTATGCCCTCTCCACCGCTGCCAGCGGCACTGAAGCGATGCTGGCGCTGGGAGCTGCTCCCGCAGAAGCGGAGACGAAACCGCGCCCGTCGGCGCCGGCCGCCAAACCGGTGAAGCCGCCTTCACCTCCTGCCGAGCTGGTGCAGATGGAATGGCAACACGATAAGGACAGCGCGCGCCTGAGCCTGAAGCTCAGCCGCAAAGTGCCGGTGCGCCTGCGCCCGCTCAAAGAGGGTTACAGCACCCTGCTGGAGATGCCGCAGGTAAAGCTAGGCACCGACCTGCCCGCCGACTGGAAGGTGAATCATCCTCTCATCGAAGAGGTGCAGTTCTCGCCGGACGAGAAAGGCGCACGCGCGGCGTTACTGATTCGCACCAGCCGCGCCGCCGCCCTGAGCGTGGAGTACGACAGGCAACAGCCAGTGATTACGCTGGCGGTGAACCGCCCCCGCAACGCACACGGCAAACTGTCCGAAAAGCATATCGTGATAGACCCTGGGCACGGAGGTAAGTCGTTAGGGGCAGTGGGCAGGGGAGCGGATGGCGTTGTCTATGAGAAGGACATCAACCTTGCCATCGCTCAGAGGGTTCAGGCGTTGCTGTTAAAGGAGAAGGCGACGGTGACCATGACTCGCGAGGACGACAGCACCGTCGACCTTTACGACCGTCCCAAACTGGCGAACGAGAAAGGGGCGGATTTCTTCATCAGCATTCACTGTGACTCTACGCCGAAGCCCAACTCTGCCAGCGGCACCACGACCTATTATCACGCTTCCGACCCCGATGGACGCGCGCTCGCGCAGGCGATTCAGAAGCATCTGGCGGCGGTGACAGGCCTGCCCAACCGCGGGGCACAGACCGACACTGCCATCTATCAGTCGGGGTTTGCCGTGCTGCGCCGCAGCGAGATGCCCGCGGTACTGATAGAGGTCGCCTACATCAATAACGACAAAGACCGCGCCAAGCTGAAAGACCCCAAGTTTCAGCAAAAGGTGGCGGAAGCGATTGTGGCGGGGCTGAAAGCGTATGTGGAAGGGGAGCGGGAAGAGCAGGTTGCTGAGGGACAGGAGGCTCACATACTCCCCGCCTCCGACAAGAAGGAAACCGAGCCCCCGGTGCAGATACCGGAGCAGTTATAAATGAGAACCTTACGCTGGATACTGGTTGTCGTTGTGCTGGCTGTGCTGGCTTTTGGTGGAGGATACTGGTATGCCAGCCGCCGCCCCGAACTGACCCCCAGACCTACTGGCGTCATCACAAAGCCGTCGGTTGTGGTGTATGTGCCGCGTTTCGCAGACAACCGCACTGACTGGGAAGCCAAGCCCGTGCCCGTTGGGGAGGGGGAGGACCCATTGCGTGTCGCATTGGAACACCTGCTGATTACCCGTGACACGCCCTTCCCGCAGGGCACGCGCCTGCTGCGGGTGAGCGTGAAGGATGGGCTGGCAGAGGTGGACTTCAGCCGCGAGCTGATAGACAATTTCCCGGGCGGTTCCACGACCGAAGCGATGATTGTGGAAAGCCTGTGCAAGACACTGGCGCAGTTTTCGGACATCGAAAAGGTACGCATTCTGGTGGAAGGCAAGCGGATAGACACCATCGGGGAGCATGTAGACCTGAGCCAGCCCGTGGCAGTACGCCCCAATGCCTCATAACAGGGATGCCCGCGCGCGGTTCAAATCATGCAGAGAAAGTGTTGCGCAATTAGGGTTTCTCCGCTTTGGGAATGACAGGCAGGTGTCTTTCGAAGAAGCGCGAAGAACCGCCCTCGCCTCGAGCAACGGAAAAAGGGGGCAGACCCGCAGGTCTGCCCCCTGCACGTTACAGGATTACTGCGGTGCACGGTCGGGCGGCCAACCGGTGGCTGGAATCGTCGTCCACTTGCGCCCGTAGTTAATCAGCTTGGCGTGCCCGTCGAAGAAGCAGGCATTGTAACCCTGCGAGTGGTTGTAGAGGTTACGCAGGTCGGGGTTTGGAGAATCTGGCCCCTCCCAGCCAAACGCTCCGCGCTCAGTAAACAGGATACGCTCGGAGAAGTAGTCGGACTTCTCATCCGGCGGCATGTCGGTGAGGTCCTTGATTGTTCCGTCTGGATACCTGACCATTGGGAAACCACTACCTCTGGTGTTATACACCCAGTTCGGGAACCACTGGTAGGACTGTGCCCCGTGCGCCAGATGAACCGAATCAGGGCTTCGGATGCTCGAGGGACAGTACCAGATGTTTTTGTTCTTCTGATAGGGTCCGAGTTGTACTGTCATCAATGTGCGGTAGAACTCCATCCCGTATGCACAGCCGGTGTAGTTCGGTCCGCCATCCCCGGGATTGAACCCCTTCCAAGCTGCACCTGGCCAGCCCAGTGCCTCTCCGTTGTCGAGACACAGCCTGTTATCTGCCTGAGGGAACGTGGCGGTAGTGTAGGGGTTCACGTTGGGGTTCACTTCCCAGTTGCGAGGACCGGGGTAGGTGCCCATGGGGAACTTCTCGTCCCAGTCCTGCGAGTACATGCGCACGGAGAGACCGATTTGCTTGAAGTTGGACAGGCAGGACGTCTGACGAGCCTTTTCCCGTGCCTGTGCGAACACAGGGAACAGGATAGCTGCCAGTATCGCAATAATCGCGATGACCACCAGCAGCTCGATGAGCGTAAATGCCTTGCGTTTCATACTGATACCTCCTTTTGATTTTGGATGTTTGTTCAGCGACCGGGAGTGGGTGCTGGGGCACCTCCAGGGGTCATGCCCCCCATTCTACGCTGAAACTCTTGCTGGACATCTGCTGGGATGGCGCCTTCGTTTGCCCCCCCAGTTGCGCCGGGCTTGCGCTCTGTCGCCCACCAGTATAAGCCACCGATGACCAGCAGCACCACAACGATGATAATGACAGCGGTCACGGGGGACACTTCACGCTTCATGTTCAAGACCTACCTCCTTGGGATGAATGCGCCGCGGGGTGCGCGGCTCGCGCCAGTGAACGGGTACCGACAGGATGTACGTGCGCGGGGCAGACTGCCTGCCGCTGAGCCACTCGTCCAGCACGTCTACCGCGATTTCGCCCAGTCGGGCGAAGTCGGGCTGCGAGGTGGGGAAGGTCGGCTGGAAGAAGCGGGAGGCTTCCAGGTCATCGAACCCCACCACGCGGATTTGCTCCGGCACCGCCACACCCACCTTTTGCAGCGCGCGGATGACCGACATGGCTGTCTGATCCTCCCATGCGATGAGCGCATCCGGGCGCGGAGACAGTTGCAGCAGCCGGTGAACCACCTCTTCCGGGTCAACCAGCGCTTCCTCTACATGCAGAGACAGCGACAGGTTAATCCAGTTGCGATACTTCGGAGGAACAGGTACACCTGCATCCTGCATCGCTGCCAGCCAGCCATCCCGCCGCTCGTGAATGGAACGGTGCAGACAGTCTTCGTTCAACGGGAGAAAGGCGATGTTTCGATGTCCGCGCGCCAGAAGAGCCTGCGTCATCTCATAGCCGAGCCGGTAGTTGTCGAAGATTACCAGCGGGCGTCCCCATTCCTCGTAGCCGATGTCAAAGAGGACGATAGGCACCTCTTGCCAGCGGCGTCGGAGGTAATCCTCCGCTAGCTGATGCCGCCACCGGGTCACCGGATAGAGGATGATGCCCTGCGCCCCTGCCTGCAAGTGCTGCTCGACCAGTTTCTCTTCGTGCCGGATGTCGTCTTCGGAGCTCGCCATCAGCAGTTGATAGCCCTTCTGGCGAGCGCGTCGCTCGATGCCATAATAGGCGCGAAGCACCAGTGACGCACCCGCCCGCGGCGCAATAAAGCTCACCAGACGGGTGCGTGTGCTGACCGCAGGCACCGAGCGCAGGTAGACGCCACTACCCTGCCGCGACTCGATCAACCCTTCCGCCGCGAGCAGCGCCAACGCTTTAGCCACAGTGGGTCGGCTGGCACCCAGCATCTCGCGCAGCTGGAACTGCGTGGGCAACCTGTCACCGGGACGGGCATCGGGACGGCTGATCCATTCCGCCTTGATGCGCTCCGCCAGCAGCACGTATGTTGGTAACCGTTTGACCGTGCTCATGGTGTTTCGATTATAGAATCCCTGAGCAAATTTGTCAAGCAATTGAGAATTGAAAACCAGATTTCTTCGGGAAAATACCCTTGACGGAGTGGCTTTCTTGTGGTAGATTCGTTACCAGGCCGACGTAGCTCAACGGGCAGAGCAGCGGTCTTGTAAACCGCAGGTTAGGGGTTCGAGTCCCCTCGTCGGCTCCAG
>Ga0209750_1000598_pt1 | contig 16708 bp, 8 predicted proteins | sample YNPBryulayer2012_FD_185813 | JGI IMG/M metagenome (GOLD analysis project Ga0209750, IMG submission 185813) | Anoxygenic and chlorotrophic microbial mat microbial communities from Yellowstone National Park, USA - YNP Bryant MS upper layer 2012... ...
TGGCTGAAATTCGGATTGCGTCAAATCAGGAATCGGCATTGTTTTTGCCGCCAGCCTGGCCGGCAGTGGCATTGTTGGGTTGGAATGCAGTGCTATTGGCCGTATTGCTAGCCTGTTTACGGCTGAGCCAGGCTCAGGTGTATATTCTGACTACCCTCGGCATCAGTATAGCAGCGATCGGTCTGGCAGGCGCCCGCATCTGGATGGCGGCAATTCTCAACGTGGCGATGATCGGCTTACTGGCGCTCAATGTGCTTGTGTATCGACAACCACTCTTGACCTTTATCCGACGACTGGTACAGCACTATGCCCATGGACGTATCCTGGGGTATGGCCTGGTCACAGTAGCGCTGGTCTGTTTCGGTTATGTTTTGTTCCATGTGTTTCATTGGATGACAGCGGTTGGGATTCGGCTTTTCTGGCAGATTTTTCCCGATTCACTGTTACTGGCCCTCTTAGGCACCGCTCTGCTGGCGTTGATCTTGAACAATGGCCGCACCGGTTTGCCACGGCTGAGCGACGCACTGGTTGATTGGCTGGCAACACGGTATGGGGCCAGGCTCGTACTGGGACTGTTCGCCGTCATCTGGTTGGGTTTTGAAGCTACCGTGATCGCTGCCCTGCCGTATGTCGGGCATGCCGATTACAGCGATAATGCGATTGTAGCGCGTAATCTGGTTCGTGGGCGCGGATGGGTTGTTGATTATATCAGTCAATTTTATTATCTATACGATAGCGTAACCCGGCCACAAGAAACCTGGCCGCTGTTACAACCAGTCTGGATTGCGCCTTTTTTTGCATTGTTCGGGCCAACCGCCTGGGCAGCAAAGATTCCCAATTTCATTTTTGATGTTATCCTACTTGTTCTCCTGTACAACATTGGAAGCTGGCTATGGGATCGGCGAGTCGGAGTGACGGCGGCCATCATCGTGTTGACCAATTACCTCTTCTTCCGGCTGTCAATTTATGTCACAAACGATCTGGCATTTGTGGTATTTAGTCTGGCCGCAACTGCTGCGTTGCTGCGCAGCCATACCGACGGGAGAAAGCGCTGGCGATGGCTCCTGATTTCGGCAATCTGTACCGGTCTGATGATGTTGCAGAAACCCAGTGGGGCGATGTTTGCGCTGGGGATGGGGCTTTGGCAATTGACAATACTGTTAAACCATCTCCGTCCTATCCCAACCTGGCAACAACGTTGGCAACGGCTACGTACTGAACTGACACCGATTGTCGTCTGGTCACTCATCGCGCTCTTCATCCTTTCGCCATACCTGGTACGTAATATGATACTGTTTGGAAAACCGGTCTACAGTACTGAAAGTTACGATGCCTGGGTGCTCGACTATCGTGGTGTAAGTGGTGATGCCTGGGCCGAGATCTACCGCGTGTTCGCACCAGAATGGGGTGGACCCGGCCTTCCCAACCGCAGTTGGATCTTGCGCTGGGGATTTGATGCAACCATAACCAAATTCGAGACCCAGGTGCGTGAATTGCGAGCGTATCTGATGCCGGCGTGGCCAGGAGCACCAGACCCAATCGCTGCCCTATTCAGTCACGATGCGCAGAAGAACATTCTGACCTCCCTTGGTGCCTGGCTTGCGCTGACCGGTTTCCTGGCGGCAATTGCGTATCGCCGAAACTGGATGAGCCTAATAGGGTTTACGTATACGCCGTACATCCTCTTTATGCTCACCTATTGGCGTACCAATGAAGAGCGCTATTGGGTGGCACTTATTCCATGGCTGGCGCTTCTAGCATCCTGGATTATCTGGGCCGGCTATGATCGATTGGCAGCCATCGGTGATCGACGGTGGGCGCCGTTAGGTCTCATTCTGGCATTGACCGCCATTGTGACTATTGTCGCCGGTTCACAAGCCGACATTGCCGACAAGGTACGCAACGAGCCTCGTATCTGGCAGCAAGACCTGGCCGCTTATGAATGGTTACGCGCCAATACGCCACCCGATGCAGTGATTATGACCCGTCTGCCCTGGCAGGTTAACTGGCATACCGAACGACCGGCGGTGATGATTCCCAACACCGATGACCGTGAACTGCTGTTGCATATTGCCCACCACTATGGGGCAAAGTATCTAGTCTTGGAAAATCAGATGCGGGTGAAAGGTGATGTCGGTCGGCTATTAGCACCGCTGATGGATCACGCTAATCAGCCGGGGATGATCATTGACGGCTTTGAATTACTCTATGCTAGTCCGACACCTGATTTTCGTGCGTTTATCTATCGGATTCCTACTTCAAAATAGAACTTTCGTCGTATGCGTATCTTAATGTTGGCATCCTCACTGCCAAAATACCCACGAGAAACAACCGCACCGTTTATCGAAGAGATTGCCGCCGGGATCGCGGCCCGTGGTCATCAGGTGACGTTAGTCGCACCATGGCATCCCGAATTGCGCCGCCAGACCCGTGAACGTGGCATTGAACTGCGCTTTTTTCGCTATGCACCCCACCCCACCCTGAATATCTGGGGCTATGCCCAGTCACTCCATAGTGACACTCAGGTGCGTGATCGGGCATGGATTGCGGCCCCCTTTGCGCTCACAGCCTCGATGCTAGCATTACAACGCGAATTACGACAGGCCCAGGCCCGCGGCACGCCGTTCGATCTGGTGCAAGCCCATTGGGTATTGCCAAACGGCCCACCGGCAGCACTGGCAGCACTCGGTGCCCGTCTCCCATTAGTGGTTAGTTTGCATGGGAGTGACATCTACCTGGCGGAAACACAACCCATTATGGGGAAGATAGCCGGACTCGTGTTTCGCCAGGCAGCAGTAGTAACTGCCTGTAGTGCAGATTTGAGTATGCGGGGAGTACGACTAGGTGCAAATCCGACGCGCACCTTTGTGATCCCCTACGGCGTCAATCCAGATCAATTTCGCCCCGATCTGACGGCTGCACAGCACTTCCGTGCCGAATGGGGTATTCCCGAAAATGCTCCGCTGGTGTTGGGCGTAGGACGCCTGGTGAGCAAAAAAGGCTTCAGTGTGCTTCTCGATGCCTGGCCAGCAGTGCTGCGGATGCATCCGACAGCCCGGCTGGTGATTGTCGGTTACGGAGATCTGCGACCAGCGCTGGAAGCGCAGGCGGCTCGACTGGGGATCGCAACGAACGTGCTGTTTACTGGCCAACTTGATCGGGCACGCACGGCAATGGCGATGGCCGCAGCCGATGTCTTTGCACTTCCAATTGTGCGTGAAGGAGTTGATGGCTTACCAAATGTCTTGCTTGAAGCGATGGGCGCAGCCCGCCCGATTGTCGCAGCGCGGGTAGCAGGGGTGCCTGATGTGATCGAAGATGGAGTGCATGGGTTAATCGTGCCTGAGCGCGATGCAGGAGCACTGGCAGCAGCTATTGGGCGTTTGATCGCTGACCGGACACTCGCAGAACGGCTGGGGGTAGCAGCGCGCGAACGGATTGTGAATGAACTGACCTGGGAAAATACGGCGGCACGTTATGAGGCGGCGTTTGCCACGGCATTACGAGGAAATGTTAGCCTATGAAGTGGCGACCGTTGGTGATCTGGCTCATAATCGGCGTTACCGCTCTGGTGATCCGTCTTTATCGCCTCGATGCCCAGAGTCTCTGGCTCGATGAAGGGAATAGCTGGGCGATGGCGATGCAACCCTGGGGTATCCTGTTTCGTGATCTGCTGCAACCGAGCGCGGCCTACCCACTCTACCATATTCTTTTGAAGGGATGGATGTGCGTAGCCGGGATGAGTGAGTGGGCGCTGCGCTTACCATCGGCCTTGGCCGGCACCCTGAGCGTTGCATTCGTGGCGCTGGCGGCACGCACGGCAGCCGGTACATCTCCCCGACGGGAGGGTATCACAATCGCGGCCTTGGTGATCAGTACACTCTCACCCTTCGCGATCTGGTATGCTCAGGAAGCAAAAGTGTACGCACTCGTGCTGGCAGTCAGCGCGGCGATGATCTGGCTGACGCTCTGGGCTGTGCAAGCTGACCACTCACAGGCATGGTTCTGGTTGATTGGGCTGGCACTGATTGCACTCTTTATTCATCGCCTCACGGCGCTACTGAGCCTGAGTATTGCGCTGATTTGGTTATTCAGCCGACCGCGGCGGTACCGCTTTGCACTCGCCGCAGGATTGCTCGCCACCGGCATCGGGATGATTGCGGCTATGGCTGCTGGTGTGGGGAGTGATCGGGCAGCGCGCGGCGCTTCAATTGCCGCCGATCCGCTTATGGCCCTCTGGTTGACGATAACTCGTTTCAGTCTTGACCGCTGGCCGGGTGATCTCGAATGGTTCTGGTTGCTGCCATGGTTGCTGATGTTCGGCCTAGGATTGCTTAGTCTACGTCACGTCTCACCAAATGTCAGACTCGTGCTGGGGGTGACGGGTAGTCTACCGCTTATCCTCTTCTCGTTACAACTGTTCGTTACCCGTCTCTATGAAACCCGCTACCTGATGATTATCTTTCCGGTATGGATCATTATTCTGGCTTTAGGGATAGGTCACACTGGCTGGCTACGCTCGGTGGGATGGTTAATGCTCATCGGAATGATAACTACTGCCGGTCTTGCCATGACGCAACCTCGTTTCGGCCTCTTTTCGGGTGATCCGGTCAAAGAACAATACCGCGACGCCATCGCGGAACTGGCACGACGGGTTCATCCCGACGATGCTGTGGTGATTCACCCAGGTTATCTGCGTCCATTGTACGACTACTACACAGCCCGCTTCAGTGTTGATCCGATGCCACAACCGATCACGTTCGCCAATTTCTGGACCGGCGAAACCGATTACAGTCAGCGCGAGTGGGATGTTGAGCGGCGCGAGGCATTAACCGGTTATACTCGGAGCTGGCTGATCATCGCACCAGATCATGCGCGAACGATTGATCCACCGCTCCCTGGCGATGAATATGGGCTGGTCGGTAACTTCTGGGCCTTTAGCCGTGAGCAGCGGACCTGGCCGTGCGGTATCTGGCGTTTCCATGGTGTTCATCTCTTCTGTCAAGAAGCACCAGAAGCCTACATCACCGGTGAGATTGTACGACCAACGACGCCACTCACAGCTCTGTTTGGCGATCACCTGCAATTGCTGGGTTATACCTTGAAAGCAACCACCCCAGTCGGACCAGGAGTATACCGGGCCGGCAGCAATATTCCGCTGAGTCTCTTCTGGGATGTACAGCAGCCGCTGAGCGAGGATTACAGCCTTTTTATTCATCTTTGCCGCGATTGTGAACAGCCGCCGGTTGCCGGTGATGATGGTCAACCGTTAACCGGCTATCTCCCTACCAGCACATGGCTACCGGGCAAACCGGCGCGCGATGATCGAGCAGTCTACCTTCCACCCGATCTCGCACCCGGTCAGTACCGTCTCCTGATAGGCTGGTATCGACCAACCGATCCCACTCCAGCCGGCCGTTTACCGGTATACAGTGAGCGATCACTTGGCGACGGACGGCTCTGGTTAGCGACGATTGAGGTTATTGCTGGTGATGAATAGCCGTCTCTGGTTCAAACAACACTGGCCTCTCATACTGGCTTTGTGTTGTGGTCTTGGCTTACGAGTGGCGCTTTGGGGCAACTTGCCGCGTCTCGGTCTCATTTCCGATGAAGCCGAGTATCTGGCCGCTGCCGACTGGCTGGCCAACGGGCGTGGGTTTGCCTGGCATACCGGCTATCTCTGGACACGCGCACCACTTTACCCGCTGTTCCTGGCGGCGCATATCGTCTTGTTTGGTCGCAACGAAGCCATTATTTTTGCCAGCCAGAGCCTGCTGAGTCTGGTGAACGTTGGGCTGGTGTATGCGATAAGTCGTCAACTGGGTGCGTCCTCGCGTACTGCTGGTGGTGCAGCGCTTTTGAGTGCGCTTTCGTTACCACTCGCAATGTATCCGCAACTGCTGTTAAGCGAGACCTTATTTATCTGCCTGCTCCTGGCAGCTTTTTGGTTGTTGGCTCGTCTGCATCACCGATACCGACTTTTCATCGGCGGTTTCTTCCTCGGTCTGGCGACACTTACACGCGGGTTGTTACTTGGTTTTTTGCCGCTGGTCACGCTCTGGCTGTTCTGGCACACCACCGGCAACTTGCGCCAGCGCGCCATCACGGCGCTGCTCCCCCTGTTGAGTGCAGGATGTCTGATTGGGCCATGGGCGGTCTACGCCTCACGAACATACGGTGGCCTGATCATCATCGACACGACTGGCGCCTACAACCTGGCTTTAGGCGCCCGTACCGCCTACGATGATGGTCGCAGCGATGCCCCAACCCGCAATTTCGTGTTGGCCCTCCTCGATCCAACGCTTGATGATGCCACCCGTGTTGCACTCACTGCCAATTCGTGTCTGGCGCAGAATGGAGATCCGCGTTTGCAGACGGTATTGACCAGACCGGTGACGAGCATCACCCAGGCCGAACGACAGCAACTGCTGACTGCTGAAGGCTGGTGTCTGATTCGGGCAAAGCCGTGGGCGTTTGTCGCAAAAACGCTGATGGAGCTGATCGATCTGCTCCAAATCAATTATAGTGGCGATGAACGGTTGGTCGAGGGGTTTGCTTTGGGCCGTTTACCCGAGTGGTACACACTCGCGCTGTTTGTGCTTGATGATACATTGTACATCGTCGCGTTACCGCTCGCCGTGTTGGGCTGGGCTACCCTGAAACGAGGGCGCTCTGAACTCGCTTGGCTGATTGGGCTGTGGTTGCTCTACAACCTGGCCGCAGCACCGTTGTTGTTTGCAATTAATCGCTTCCGAACTCCGCTGTTGCCCTTTTTGTTTATTATGGCAACAACGACGCTGGCAGCCGCTCCGCGCTGGCGAATGTGGTTAGTTGATCGACGTGGCCTGCTCTACGCCACGTTCGCAGTGCTTACATGGCTCATCGCTGCCACGCCCTACGCCTACCTCGAACCACGTGCCGACGGCGCGCCATCACAATGGGCATCGTACTTCGGCCCTTATCCATCGGCACTGGCAGCCACACAGATTGCCTGGCAGCGCCGCCCACAGTATCACGCTTTTGAGCGTCTCGCCGAGGCCGTTGCCAACGACGATCTGGCAGCGTGGTCGCAAGCACTTGCCGATCCCGATTTACCACCATATGCCCGTGCGATTGGCGAGCCATTGTTAGCAGCTCGAAACGGCCAGCCAACTATCGGCTTGGAACTCTTAGCCCAACAGCAACCACTCTACCTGTGGCAAGCCGCGGTTATTCGTGGTGAACTACTCCGTCACATGGGTGATCTCACTGCTGCCCGTCAGATATTGGGGCAAACTCTGGTTGACGACTGGAATCCGACCGGCTGGGCGTGGCGCTGGCTCCACCCACCACCGTTGCCCAACCATCGGATTGATCTAGCCGATGACAACGATCTCGGTTATATCGACGGTTTTTATCTGGGTGAATTCGATCCCATACTAGGGGCAACAGTACGGTGGGCAGGTGAAACCGCACACCTTCGTTTCCCGGCAGCCGCTTCAGGACGGGAACGCCAGCTTTGCCTGCGTGCAGCCGCCAACTGGCCGGTTGATCTGTCGCCGCCGACGCTCAACGTCTGGCTCTACGATACGATGCTGGGAAGATTCCGTCCTCAACCGCAACTGCAAGAGTTCTGCCTGCCGTTACCAGCCCAACCGGCTGGCACCGATTACGTTATTACCATCACCGGCCCCGGATTTATTCCCGACGCCCTCGATCTGGTACGTCGGCAAGGGCCACAGGTCGGTCAGCTACGGATTCTGTCATTTCAACTAGACTGGGCTGAGGTAAGGTAGGACGTACCGTTGTTAGGCAAAGGGTGAGACTTGATGGTGTATCGTCATCACCTCCTTGCAATGTGGGAAGGTATGTCAGAGGGTACGGTAGGGATTCGGATCACCGAGTGGACAACCCCCTGCTCTTCCGATGTGCGAGGAAAGGAAAAACAACCAAAAACGACCGGGAAAAAAGAGGTTTCAGACAGGAGCAGATACTTTTTCAGATACAGAACGGCAAATGCATCCACTGGCCCACATCAGCGCTCAACGAGATTGAGACGGAGGAATGCGCAATTCAACCGTCGTCCCCTGACCTATCTCACTACGAATACAAAGATCGGCGCCGATCAGGCGGGCCCGCTCTTTCATCAGCGCTCAACGAGATTGAGACAGGGGAATGCGCAATTCAACCGTTGTTCCCTGACCTATCTCGCTGCGAATACGGAGATCGGCGCCGATCAGGCGGGCCCGCTCTTTCATATTCAGTAAGCCAAGAGAACCTCGGTTCGTATAGCTACTCTCGACCGCAGCGACGTTAAAGCCTTGCCCACGATCACGCACACTGGCGACAAAGTGATCTTCTTCAACGTACAGATAGATCGTGATGCTATCGGTTTTCGCGTGTTTACGGGCATTATTGATGGCCTCTTGTAAGATGATGAAGATCGCCGCTTCAATCTCAGGTGGTAAACGTGGCACCTGAGCTGGTGCTTCAAGCCGCAGCTTAATATCGTTCCCTGAAGGGTCACGCCAGCGCTCAACATACTGCTGGAGGGTCACCAATAACCCCTGTGTTTCGAGACCAAGCGGACGCAACTCGAAGAGTAAGTTGCGAATATCGTGGGTCGTCTTCTGAACCAGCTCCGCCAATGTATCCAGCTCAGCAGGTACTCGTTCAGGCATTGCCTTGAAGAGACGCTTAATAAACTCGATATTCATCGCAATTGCGGCAATGCTCTGGGTTGGGCCATCGTGCAAATCACGGGCAATTGCGTGCCGAACTTCAGCCTCTTTTTGCAACAGTTTATCGCGCTCTTCCTTCAAACGCTGATAGAGACGAGCATTCTCAATCGCAATCGCAGCTTGCACAGCCAACGTGGTGAGCAGTTGCATATCTTGCTCGGTAAACGGTTGTCCATCTACTTTGTTCAGCAACTGCATCGCGCCGATAACCCGATCCTTCACCCGCATTGGCACACAGACGATCGAGCGGGTCACAAAATCGGCTTCACGGCTGATCGCATCGTACCAACGAGGATCGTGTTCGACATCATTCACAATCTGCCCAATACCATGCGTCACCACCCAACCGGCAATGCCACGATCTGCTGGCATGCGGAACTGGCGCTGTTCGCCGGGGATTTCGAGCACTAACTCGTTCTTCTCTTCATCGAGGATAAAAATCGAACAACGTTCCGCGCCAACTACTTTAGGCACCCGCAGTTTGATGTCGTTGAGCAGGCTGGTCAAATCAAGATTGCTCGCCAGCGATTGACCGATCTCGTACAGCAGGTGAAGTTCACGTAAATCACGCTCGGCACGGCGCAGCATTGCCAGCTTATCGGCTTCACCGCCAATTGCGCGTACCAGCAATACTAGTAGCTCTTCATCGAGTGGTGGCTGACCGCCAGCTTGCTGGTCGTTTCGACTGACCACCAGGTGGAGCAGGCCAACCCCCTGTCCACCACTCTGGAGGGGCAACTCTATCAGATCGCGGCTCTCGTCAATCGAATAAGAACCGACAATCGGTTCACCACTATCTTCACGGCGGGTAAACCCGTCACGCGCCTGTTCAATCAACAGCAATGTATCGGCATCAAGTTTGCCACGACTCACCTTCGTTGTTTCACCATACGGTGAGACGTACAGCAGTGCGCCAGCTTGCGCCGGCCAGAAGGAAATCAGTCGATCAAGTGATGCTTGAAGCAGATCGGCCACTTCGTGGTGACCGCCGGCAATAAGCAATTGACTGAGCGTTTCAAGCTGGCGCTGATTAATCGCAAGCGGCGGCATAAGACACCTCGAGTTGTGGCAACACGTAAAGATTTAGACTGATAATGAATATTATAGCGTATTATACCGCCCCTGCAATGAGAAGTGAAAAAAGAGATAGAAACATGGGGGAAGGTCAAGTTCCCAATTCACCCCTAGCAAATCCGCTCAGTCGCGGGCGATGAACGGTTTTATCACGTCTGATAACGCAAGAACCAACCCATCCAAGACATACCCACTTGCGATAAACTATACATCACTCACACCGTTAGGGATAGGAACTTCCTCCTCACCCGATCAGATGATCATTGGTGGTGATCGAAACAAGATGAGTTGAGAAGATGGAACGCTTCAAAGTCTGTCATCGCAGTGAATTGCCGCCTGGTTCTATGCGCTACGTTGATATCGACGGACTCCCAATCGGTTTAGCCAACGTGCAGGGAACCATTTACGCCTTCAGCGACAGTTGTCGCCACGAAGGCGGTCCTCTTTCAGCAGGCGTACTCATCGAATACACCGTGACCTGCCCGTGGCACGGGTGGACTTACGATGTACGTAGTGGGAAGAGTATTGTGCCGCCGGTTGGGTTGCGCATCGCAACGTACCCGGTTGAAATCATCGACGACGATGTGTACGTGGTTATTGATTGGTCTTCCGAGAAGTGATACAGCGCTACCGAACACAGTCGGCGGGCGGGTTTGGCACCCGCCCCGGCCCTTTCATACCCCATGACCACTGCCGGACAGATCATGTTCGGACGTGATGGAAATGACGAGAAACAGTGTCCAGAATCTGCTATCGGATAACTGCCGGCACATAGACGTTATAGAAAACAGGCAGCATTGATAGCGGTCCCAACCTCTCATCCGGTTCCGATCCTGGATTGAGAGGGACGATACCGGCGGTCAAGAATTCATTCCAGGCGGTATTTCTCGTAAACTGAAAGAGACGATGTTGAGTGTACCTGTTGAATACATCACCTTTTTGATACGGATAGAAAATCGAAATCCCGTTAACGTCCGTCATATCTACGTAGGGAGCACCAGACTCGCTAGGGAGAAAACCACTTCTAGCACGGTGACCATTGGGAAGGATAAACGACTGGGTACCGGTCAATTCATCGATCAGTTCAGTCGCTCGTTGCCGGATCGCCTGATCCTGGATTTCATTGCGGATGATTCGTACCCAGCTTAGCAAATCAAGGTATGCATCTTCAGGATCGTTGATACGATCGCCATTACTCTCGATATGAGCACTACGGTTGCGAATATCATTGAGGTGATTTTGTTGTGCAACACTATTGTTCGCGTATGCTGCCAGCTCGCGCGCCAACCTGCTCACTGCTTGCGCAACGGTAGGAACGCGCCCTAGATCAAGAGCGGTAATGGTAAATGGGTATCCGAAAGAACTTGCACGATCGGCGTACTTCTCGACTACCGTTCGTGCTACCATTTCAGGTGTAGTGTTGGCACTGATGTTGGCAAAGTAATCTTCATAGGCAAAGAATGACCATCCCAGGTATTGCGAGCTGATCAAGAACCGGGAACGGGGCGGAACCTCACTGCGGGGGCGAAGCTCGTAGGCAACCTCCAGGAGACCCATCGAACAGGCATCGAGGTGAATGACGTCAATGGGAAAAATATCTTCCGTGTTAAGTACCTCGCCAAGCTCTTTGACAGTCAAAAAAGCACTTTCATTACTCACTCCATCATCAAGGTAATCACTGGTCGAATCCCAGGAAATACCCTTCACACCTTGTCCATGATCGGCAATCGCCAGATAATAGTGTCGGGCTGGAAATTGACTTTGCCCCCAACGCAGGAAACTTCTGAGTGTGGCCGGATCATCCATCTGCTGCTCGGCAAAATGCTCTGTTTGACCCGGTATGAGCACGCGATACGTGTCATTCGCGCCTGGCCCATCGACAAGTGCAGCAACACGAATCGTCGGATTACGAGATGCGAGCGATCGCAACTCTTCTAATGCCCGATTGTAGGAGGCCAAGATGTTTTGACCACCTTCACGGTCATCTGCATTGAGGTACAGCAGTATCGTCCATGCTGGTAGCGATTGCGGCTGGGGAACTACAAACACCGAGATGCTTTCAGACGTTGCCTGTTCATTTTCATTATCGCGCACTGACAGGCTGATCCTGTGCATCCCCGACTGTAGACGGTTCGCTGGGATCTCCAGTACCGGTTGGTCACCGATAGTACCATTCAGGTTGGAAGTCCAGCGCCACTCGACAATGCTGTCACTCTCATCACTGTCTTGCGCCATACCCCGAACTATCAGTGTGTCGCTACCCTCCAGACTAGACAAATTCACATGCGTAATGGTTGCTATCGGTTGGGTGTAGCGCATCGGTCGGAAGATGAGCACCTGTTTCGTATTCGGGTTGAAAGCGTAGATGTTGCCATTCGTGGCGATGTCCCATCCTCTAACCGGCCCTTCGAGATCAATCGTAGTCGCCGGACTATTCGCTAAGGTGTCTGGACGAATGTGCAGTGCACTCGCGTTATACACATACACATTGCTCTCGAAGACATGTAACACATCATCGGTCAGGGGATCGAACGTGATCGCCAGCGTACCGGCATGATTCCCGTTAGCCGTGAATTTGTGAATCCGGCTAAAGTTATTGAGACCGGCATCGGCAACGTAGACATAGCCATTGGCATCAATCGCCAGATCCACCGGCAGAAAGATCCGATCATCCCTCCATTCACTCTGACGTTGACCGTTTGACAAGAATGAGACCACCTTCCCATCTTGCTTATCGGTCAGGAAGATTGTGCCGTTTGCCGCGACTGCAATAGCACCGGCAGTAACGTTAGTGAAAGCAAATGAAGAACGTTGCGCACCATTGGCGTCTAATTGATACACCCTCCCTGACGTGAGACTCAACTGATCGAGGATGTAAATCCATCCATCCAGACCTCGCGTCATGTCGATAATCTTTTGCGGTGGTGGGTCAAGCTGCAAATGGGTAATCTGCTGGTTATCTAGCCGGGCAACCAGAGCCGGATCGCGGTTCGCTATCAGGACGCCTGTCGCGGAAACGACGACCATCCCCACGATGTCGCGATAGCGACTCGCTGCTCCCCACGAGCGAATCTGGTTCGTGGTTGGGTCTACTATCGTCACCTTGTTATCGAAACTTGTGAGGTAAAGCCTGCCATCCGCAGCCACTGTCAGATCGGTAAAGACTGCCCCTGCAACAGACCACTGACGTTCAAGGGTACCGCTTGCCGACAGACGTGCGACACCGATGGTTGGATCGGTCACCCAGAGTTTGTTGTCGCCATCAACAGCAATATTCTGGATGTGGCTCAGTGACGTTGAAATTACTCCGATCAAGGAACCGTTGAGGGCAAATTTGTAAATCTTATCAAAGCCTCCGGTGATATAGACGTTGTTGTTGCGATCAACTGCAATCCCGCTGCCATTGAGATTGAGACTGGTCGGCCACTGCCACTGTCGTCGTAATGTTCCGGCAGTCGAAAAGAAAGAGACACCTCGATCATAAACGACAGCAATATCACCGTCGGGAGTCATCGCCATATCGTTGGCAAGCGGGCATTGCTCAACGTTCGGGCATAATGACCAGAGAGAAACCCGATTTCCCTGCTGATCAAACTTCTGAATGCGTCGATTCCCGACATCGAGGATGTAAACATTCTGGGTCGGATCGATGACAACACGGGCCGGTCGGTTAAATTGTCCCTCAGTACGACCATACCTGCCCCATTGGCGAACAGGAGTTTCCGTACGGTCGAAGACTTGAACCTGATGACCCTCTTGCTCAACGACAAAAATCGTACCATTCGCACTAACTGCAATCCCACTAGCCCCATCAAACCGACCTGGCTCGTCTCTCAGAGGAAATGATTGAATGCTGACATAATCGCTGCTATGACGACGCGGTAGCACGATGTCAACCTGTTGACTCCCCGGTTGCGTGATGTATGTCAGTGTGCGTTCACGCTGCCCAAAACGCACGGTGATCGTGATGGTTTCACCAGGCTGAATGTTCAAGGGTGCACTGTTCAAATTAAGTTCGTAATAGGGCGAACCACTCGCCACACTTATAATACGAGTCACTGTAGAAAAGCGATCGCCTCGTGGACTGGTGATAATAACGTCTGCACCGGCAACCGCTTCACCGTCAACATAGACTCGGCCATTGAGACAGCACGTCGCTATTGATCCCCCTGGCGGTGTGACACCACCACAACCACGAGGTAGAGGCACAGGTGGCTCGTCGGATAGATCGGATACCGGCATTGGTGGTGTTGTTAGTGATGTACTATGTACGGGCGAATGAACAGACATTAGAATAGCGAGTACCATCACGATGATGGCAACGCGGCTGATGGGATGGCGGTATGTTTTCATGATGTTCTCCCTCTCCAGGAGTAAGAATCCCGACCCGATGCAGAAGCTGGTGAGCTACATCTGATACGCTACTCTGTCTATTGTAAGAGACGGCGGGATATACCGACTTTTGGCAGTCATGGTGGAAGAACAGTCTGCCTGTAAGTAGCGCACCCATTAGTCGGTCGAACCCCACCTATCCTTCGGCGCCTCAATACTCCGCCATCGCGTCGGCATCACGCCTGTAAATGACGGATCAACTTCGTCAGGCGCAGCGTCGCTATGTCCCGCCTCGTATCGGCAGTCCACCGCCCATCGCCAGGGCTGCGCCCTGATAAGGCGGTGATGGTTATGATCGGGTAATCCAGTACTGGTAACGTACAAGATGTTATGGGTAGTGTATTTAGATAACAAATCGCACTCATTCTCACCTGTAGCAATTTTTTTCCGAAGCGAAAGCTGAGAGAGAGATCGGGCAAGAAAGCGATTCGTTGCCAGAACCACATCAGGCCCAATTGTCAGCCATCTTCTCCGAACTGCCAAATTTGCTTTTCCTGCTGCGTCTCTTATAAGTGAGGATTGATTTTTTGAAATCAGTACAGGACGGTCGCCAACCGTGAATTGATGTGCTCGGATGGATTTCGCTTTCAGGTCAGTTCGCATCAACTCAGACTTCAACGGAGGATCGCAATGCAGTCAGGGGATCGTTTCATCGTCACTCTCTCTATCATTCTGGTAGTCGTCGGGCTAAGTCTGGGTCACTCAAGAACCAGTGGGCGATTGATCACCGATGATGGTATCGCTGCCGCCGCACCTGCTGGCGGTGTCACGACACAGCAGACACAGCCGTACCGCGTCTTTCAGTTCGCCATCGGCGCCCAGGCGACGGTAGGGCAATTCAACAAACCTTCTGATGTGGCGGTGGCCCCTGACGGCACTGTCTATGTGGCGGATCAGGACAGCCATCGCATCCACCGCTTCAGCGCCACCGGCGAGTTCCTCGGTGGGTGGGGAGTGTACGGCTATGGTGACGGGCAGTTCTACAATCCTCACGGCGTGGCGGTGGCGCCCGACGGCACGGTCTACGTGGCGGATACGGGCAACCACCGCATCCAGCGTTTCAGCGCCACCGGCGCCTTCCTCGGCACGTGGGGGCGGCAGGGTTACAATGACGGGCAGTTCAGCTCTCCCGGCGATGTGGCGGTAGCGCCGGACGGCACGGTCTACGTGGCGGATACGGGCAACCACCGCATCCAGCGTTTCAGTGCCGACGGAACCTTCCTCGGTACATGGGGAGTGTCGGGCAGTGGCAACGGGCAGCTCTCTTCGCCGTCCGGTATAGCTGTGGCGTCCGATGGCACCATCTACGTCGCGGATAGCGGCAACCACCGCATCCAGCGCTTCAGCGCCAGCGGAACCTTTCTCACTACATGGATGGCATATGGCAGTAACGAGGTGGCAGTAGCCTCCGACGGCACGGTCTACGCCGCGGATTCCTGGAATAACCGCATCCTGCACTTCAGCGCTACCGGAGCCTTTCTGGGTACGTGGGGGGCTTCTGGCAGTGGCGACGGGCAGTTTAACAAACCTTCCGGTATGGCGGTTGCATCCAACGGTACGGTCTACGTCGCAGATAGCGACAACCGCCGCATCCAGCAATTCAGCGCTACCGGAACTTTCCTCGGCAAGTGGGGAGCGCCAGACAGTAGCGACGGGAAGTTCGGATCTCTTTCTGACGTGGCAGTGGCACCTGACGGTACAGTTTACGTGGCGAATAGTAACCGCATCCAGCGCTTCAGCGCCGACGGAACCTTCCTCGGCGCGTGGGGGCATTCCGGCAGTGGCAACGGGCAGTTCTCTTTTCCGTCTGGCGTGGCAGTGGCACCTGACGGTACGGTGTACGTGGCGGATTGGGGCAATCACCGCATCCAGCGTTTCAGTGCCGATGGAACTTTCCTTAGTGGATGGGGATCACGCGGTCAGAGCGAAAGTCAGTTCAGTTATCCCTCTGACGTTGCAGTGGCTTCCGACGGTACGGTCTATGTAGCAGATAGCTTGAACCACCGCATTCAGCGCTTCACAGCAACTGGCACTTTTCTCAATGCATGGGGTGAGTATAGCAGCGGCAATCGTCAGTTCAACAAACCCTCCGAGGTGGCGGTGGCGCCTGACGGCACGGTCTATGTGGCAGACGATGATCGCATCCAGCGTTTCGATGCCAATGGAAACCTCTTAAGCAACTGGTGGATGAGAGCTGCTGGTATAGCAGTTGCACCCGACGGTACGGTCTATGTGACTGGTGGAAACCACCAAATTCTGCGCTTCCACACCGACGGAACTATTCTCGACAAGTGGGGGTCGTATGGCAGCGGCGACGGGCAGTTCAGCAATCCTTCCGACGTGGCCGTCGCGCCCGACGGCACAGTCTACGTGGCAGATTACTACAACTACCGCATCCAGGTGTTCGGAACAGACTATCCGAACGCCTGGCGCGGCGAGTTCTTCGCCAACGACTGGCTCGCCGGGCCGGTGTTGCACGTTGAAAACGTTTCCGACCTGTTTCTGAACCGGTCGTGGGCCAG